>Ga0116227_10000047_pt1 | contig 199765 bp, 177 predicted proteins | sample S1TSphgellanicum_FD_89693 | JGI IMG/M metagenome (GOLD analysis project Ga0116227, IMG submission 89693) | Host-associated microbial communities from peat moss isolated from Minnesota, USA - S1T2_Fb - Sphagnum magellanicum MG | ecosystem: Host-associated > Plants > Peat moss > Unclassified...
GCCACGAAATGTTGGTCACCAGCGAGTAAACCAATCGCGTACGTACCGTAGGTTTAACCATAACTAAAGTAGCCTCCATGCAATAATTTAACATAATATACATTATACGAAGTTTGCAATGGCGTACGGGACACGGCTCACGGGGCCCTAGGCCGATCCCCTCCCAGGTCGTCGACATGCGATATTAGGGATGCGGCCAATGGTCCAATATAAGGAGCTCTCGAGTGAATCCAAATAAGGCACTTTGGGAAAAAGGCGATTTCACACGTATTGCACAAAGCATGCGAAAAAGCGGAGAGTCGCTCGTCAAGGAATTAGGAATCGTTAAGGGTCTCAAGGTGCTGGACCTGGGATGTGGCGACGGTACGACGGCTCTTCCGGCGGCGGTGCTTGGAGCCGACGTGATCGGCGTCGATATCGCCAGCAATCTCGTCGAGGCCGGCAGGAAACGCGCAAGTGAAGCGGGCCTGAACAATTGCAAGTTTCAGCTTGGCGATGCCTGCGATCTGAATGAACTCGAAGACAATTCCTTTGACTTGGTCGTGAGTATCTTTGGCGCAATGTTTGCACCGAAGCCGTTCGATGTGGCCAAAGAGATGGTCCGAGTAACTCGGCCCAAGGGCCGCATCGTGATGGGAAATTGGATTCCAAATGACCCGACACTGGTAGCTCAAGTACTGAAGATAAGTTCTGCCTACTCGCCGCCTCCCCCCGATGGATTCATCAGCCCGATGACTTGGGGAATTGAGGGCAACGTGATCGAGAGATTTGCGGGTGCGGGAATACCAAAAGAGAATATTTCCTTCGTGAAGGATACCTGCACGTTTGAATTTCCGGATACACCTTCGAAATTTCTCGAAACGTTCAGGAAATTCTACGGACCGACCATGAATGCTTTTGAAGCGGCGGAACAGAGCGGGCGGGTCGATGATTTGCAAAGAGAGCTGGAGGCTTTGTTCAACAGCCACAACAAGAGTTCACGGAAGGACGCAACGACAATCCCCGCGACCTTCTTGCGCGTAACCGTCAGCAAAAATTGAAGGACTCGGGCGTGCGCATGCAAAGCCGGGTGAGTGGGAGTACCAGGATCCGGCGCATCAATCATAGGCCGCTTGCATGTGATCGCTGCGCACTACTTCGCCGAACTCTGGCATCATGACGAGCATGGCTGATTTCACACCAAACGACATTGCCGCCGTGTACCGTGTCATGGCCATGCGGCGCGACATGCGGCATTTCCTGCCCGACCCTCTCGATGATGCGCTAATCGAACGTTTGTTGGGAGCCGCCCATATGGCACCGAGCGTGGGCCTCATGCAGCCATGGCGATTCATCCGAGTGCGTGATCAGGGTCTACGGGTCGGCGTTCATGGTTTGGTCGAAGCGGAACGGGTGAAGACGGCGCGGGCGCTGGGCGAGCGCGAAGAGGAATTTATGCGCCTCAAAGTCGAAGGCATCCTCGACTGTGGCGAACTATTGGTCGCAGCCCTGACCGATAAACGCGATGGCCATCTTTTTGGACGTCGAACCATGCCGGAGATGGACCTAGCGTCGGTCGCCTGCGCCATCCAAAATCTCTGGCTGGCCGCGCGCGCCGAAAACTTAGGGATGGGATGGGTATCCCTGTTCGATCCCGAGGCGCTACGTCTGTTGATGAAGATGCCGGAGGGCAGTCGTCCGGTGGCCGTGCTCTGCCTGGGGCATGTCGCCGCTTTCTACCAGCGACCGATGCTGGAGGAAGCCGAGTGGGCGCATCGATTTGATCTCAAGTCCATGGTGTACACCGACTATTGGAATGACGGCAGGGACGCCACCGTACAGTGACGACACGCCCGACAGTCCCTGCCGCCGAATTCGATCTCCGAGCATTGCTGGAAACGCACACGGCGGGTCATGCCTTAACGCGGGAGTTCTACACCGATCCGTGGATTTTCGAGCGTGACATGGACCGCATGTTGCTGCGGCATTGGTTCTGCGCAGGGCATGTCAGCAGCGTTCCGCGAGCCGGGGATTACCTGGTCGTCAATCTAGGGCTCGAATCGGTGATCATCGTGCGGACACCGGATGACGGGATCAAGGCCTTGGTCAACGTCTGCCGCCACCGGGGAGCGCGCATTTGCACCCAAAGTTCCGGCAAGGCACCTGCCGGACTCTTGACCTGTCCCTACCATGCGTGGTCCTACGATTTGAGCGGTCGGCTGATCGCCGCGCGTCAGATGCCGGAGACGTTCGATCGCAACCGATACGGTTTGAAATCGTTGGCCGTGAAAGTGACCGAAGGGTTGATTTTCACGACGTTTGCGGAAGATCCACTGGACTTCGCGGTGGCTGAGCAGGCTTTGGCAAATAGCGCACGGTTGCATGGCTGGGCGCGGGCGAAAGTGGCGCACCGGGAAATGTACTCCATCAAGGCGAATTGGAAACTCGCGATCGAGAACTATATGGAGTGCTACCACTGCCAGCCCGCGCACCCGGAGTATACGAAGTACCATGCGCTGGCTCGTCCCGCCGCCCAGGCCGAACCGTTCGAACACGCTGGGCGACTGCGCGCGGAGGCCCTCGGCATACGCATTGCCAACATCGACGGTTTTGGTTGCGCCGCCAAGAGCGGCTGCGAATCGCTCTCGGTATTCCGCAGCGCCCTCATCGAGGCTCCGGAGGGAGGTTCGACCGGTCTGCGCATCGCGCCGCTGATGGGTGAGTTCGCCGGCTTCGACGGCAATTCCACCTATTTCGATATCGGTCCGTTGAGCCACTTTCTCGCGTATGCGGATCACGGGGTGATTTACCGCTTCATCCCACGGGCGGCGCTGCACACGGAAATGGAAGTCATCTGGTTGGTCGATGAGCAAGCCCGGGAGGGTGAGGACTATGACGTGGAGCGCCTGACCTCGCTGTGGAAAACGACGAGCCTCGAGGACAAAGCGATCGTCGAATGGAATCAAGGCGGGGTGAATTCGCGGTTTTTTCAGCCTGGACCCTATTCTTTACAGGAATCCTTTGCGCGGCGCTTCACCGAGTGGTATCTGCAGGAACTAGCGGCGCCGAATCAATAGCCGGCTCGACTCAGAGTCTCCTCTAATTTCGCCAACACCTCGGCCGCGCTGATAGACGCGATGTCCGCTGTGAGCGCATCGGGATAGTTGTATGAAAGTTCGGCAGTTCGCCGGCGCTTGCGTAGGAACACTTCGGGATAGAGTGTCGCCACACCCTCGATGCCGGCCTCGGCGTAGTCCGTGAATCGTTGGTAGTTGACGCCATTGGCAATAATGACGGTGGGTCGTCCCATGGACACGCTGAGGTGTGCCGCCATCGTATCGTTGCTCAACACCGCCCTCGCCTCGCCTACCCGCCGTACCAAGTCCAGTATCGATACCTTGCCGACGATGCTCTCCGCGTCGGTTTTCGCCAGGATGGCGACGGCTAACTCCAATTCCGCTCTGCTGCTTCCCGCGAGGATGACTTTGCCGGAGTAACGCCGGCGATAGAGATTGATGAACTCGATCCAACGTCTCGCAGGCCAGCGCCTGCTGCGCGTGTTTGAGCCGATGAAGCAAATGATATCGGAGCTTACACTGCCGCTCGATTCATCGGCACCGCAATCGATTGAGGGTCGACTCCCGTCGAACCGACCGCCACAGACCCATGCAGAGAATTGACCGTTGAAATGGAATTCGTGGCTGTTCACATCGGATCGGGTAAACAAGTGCTGGTACAGCCCATCCGATAGCTGATTCCAACTGGGGTGTATGTAAGTATTCGTGGAGCCAATGGCAAGCAGCGGCGCGGCCGCCAGCCGGCACAGATCGTCGAGCAACAGCGGTCGGGTGCGCGAGGGGGCGATCACGGTTTCAAAGCCACGCCCCCGTAACTGCGCCCAGATCCGCGATCGATAGGGAGCGGATGACAAATACTCGCCTTTGTTGACCCAGATGATGTCATCGACGCAGTCGGCGTCGAACCGGGTAAATATCTCCTTCCATGAGGAGTTGCCCAACAACGTGATTGAATATTTACGCCATCGCTCGGATTTTTTATACATCGGGAGCTGGTTGCGGAATAGCAGATAGTCGCCAATGTCATCCAGACGAATAATCAGCAACGTTTTGCCCACGGGAGTCGGCACGGGGAGGTGACGCTGCACATCACGCCACTCATGAAACGACGTCAGCGTACGTGAGCATTCTTTGCGGGAATCCCGCCGGCGTAGAGCCAAGGATACGGGACGGATGTTGAACGGCATGGTAAACGGTTTCTAGTAAATCTGCGGTCGCAAGAGCTTTGACTACATTCGAATCGATATTATCGCTATGCGGTCGTATTCTAGACATCCTAAATGCCTATTAATCAATCCGATATACCGACCCGTATAACTGGCATTGCCATGAGCCCCCTCCTCACCTTGGATGTCGCCGACCGCTTGCTTGCCGCGAGGCGGGCGGGCGAAGCGGCCGTGGAATGTTCCTTGGATTTGCGCCGCTCGTTGACTTCCGTGCGGCTCGACGCCGATTCTTGGATGTGGGAGGGCCGTCGGTTCACCTATCCGGAACGGTGTAAGGCGCGCACCATTTACCATTGGATAGACGACGCCTTTCAGGCGGTGGCACGCTACTCATCGTCGCTGGTCAAGCTGGTACCCACGGATTGGGGACCACCGACTTTCGAAATCGACGGCATCAAAATGCTGCCCACCGCGCGGGTGTCGCCGTATGCCGATGCGGAACGCAAGGTCAATTTGATTCAGCCGCGGGGCAAGGTGGTATTGGACACCTGCGGTGGCCTCGGCTATTTCGCCGCATGGTGTTTGCAGGGACGGGCGGCGCAGATACTGTCGTATGAGAAAAATCCCGACGTGATCTGGCTGCGTGGCCTGAATCCATGGTCTCCCCCCGCCTCCGCGGGGTTGACGCTGACTCGTGCCGATGTCGCGCAGGCAGTCGTGGCGCTGCCGGGGAACTCCGTTGACGCGGTATTGCATGACCCTCCCCGCTTCGGCATCGCCGGAGAGCTCTACTCACAGACGTTTTACGATCATCTAGCCCGAGTGCTGCGCCGACGAGGGCGGCTGTTTCATTATACGGGAGCACCCAACGCGATCAGCAGCGGACGTGACGTGCCTAAGGAGGTGGCTAGCCGACTGCGAAACGCCGGGTTTACGGTGGAGAAGAACGGCGACGGACTGTTGGCGGTGAAAAATTAACAGCGGTGGGTATGTCTGTGCGCGCATGCCCGAAGCAGCCAATGCGCATATCTAGCAACGCAATGTTGCTATCGACAGCCTACGAATTCGTGAGGCGTTGGTGAAACGGGCGGGCTCACCGTTCAGTGAGCCCGCACATCACAATGGATCAGGAATCTCGATGATCCATCAGCCCTGCTTCTGCTGCCCGTCCTTGGTAGCCTGGCTCTTCAGGTTTTCCTTCACGTCGCCGTAGGCGGCTTGCGCCTGACCCGCGACCTTGTGGGCCATGCCCTTGATCTGGTGCTCGGTACTGCCAACCGCCTTCCCGGCGACTTCCTGAACCTTGCCAGCGGCTTCCTTGGCACGACCCTCAACTTGATCTTTGTTGATACCCATGAAATATCTCCTGTCACAAAGCGCCGGCAAAGCGGCCGACTCGCCATGCGATCCGTCGGTTAGGCCCGGGGCCTCGAATCGCACGATGCTGTGGAGCAATATGGCACTCGACCGGTGCGCGACGTGTAGGAAATCTGGGCGAGATTGCGTCGGACCCCGGACCGTTGGTCTGCCGGCCCGGTGAGCTCACCCAAGCCCACGGAAGCGCGGGCCGTCAACACTAGCTAGCGGTAGCGACCGAGGGGGTCTACCCATGAAACCTCGCCCGCCCCGGGAAACGTCCACCTAACAGTCACCGACACCATTGACAATATGAGCATAGGCTGTCCAATATGTAGCGGTGGAACTTAACGATATCACCGTCGCCGACGTTATCGACTCGCGTCAAGACGCGCTGCTGGATGCCGCGGTCGGGGTTTTCGCGCGGTACGGTTTTCGCAAGACGACCATGGACGAGGTGGCGCGTGCCGCCGGCGTCTCGCGGCAGGGCTTGTACCTGCAGTTCATGGATAAGGAAGAACTGTTTCGCAAGGCGGTGGCATTCAAGCTCAGCCGCCAATTGAGCGCGGCCGTGATCGCGCTGTCGAACGAGAGCGAGGGACTGGAGAACCGGCTCATAGCCGCTTGTGATGAATGGGCCGGCCGCTTCGTCGGAGTCATGGGTGCCGATGCGGCGGACCTCATGTGTGCGAGCACCTCGCTCGCGGGCGCCACTCTGGCTGACTATGAAGCGCGGTTCGAGGAAGCGCTGGCACATGCCGTCGAGGTGTCGCCGCTGGCCGCTTTTTGTGTCGCCTCCGGTTTCTCGCCCACCGAATTTGCTCGCGCCTTGCATGCCACAGCCGGTGGTCTGAAGCGCGTATCCAAAACCAGACAAGAGTTCGTGCAGGGAATGACGGTGGCGGCTCGCATGTTCTGCGCGCCTCTCGCCCGACGCTCTGCGCACCAGGAGTAGTAAATGGCGATGACGAATCCCTTTGGCGCACGCTCGACCGCCGATCAAGTACTTGCTGGAGTCGATCTCACGGGCAAGCACTTCGTGGTCACCGGATGCAATTCAGGCATAGGCTTCGAGACGATGAATGCGCTGGCGGCGAATGGTGCTCACGTGATCGGTCTTGCTCGATCGCTTGCCGCCGCCACCGCAGCGTGCAAGCGCGCCGGCCCGTCGTGCGCGCCGGTGGCCTGCGACTTGGCGGATCTCGAATCGGTTGCGGCCGCCGCCGCCACCATCCGCGCCATGGGGTTCCGGCTGGATGCCATCGTCGCGAACGCCGGTATCGCCAATCTGCCGACGTTGCAGCTACGGCACGGGGTCGAAATGCAATTTCTGGTGAACCATGTCGGGCACTTCGCGTTGGTGAATCGACTGACGGATATCGTGCGCGATGGCACGGGCCGCATCGTCATCGTGAGCAGTAACGCCAGCATCAAGCGGGCGCCGGCCGAAGGCATCATGTTCGACAACTTGGACGGCAGCCAGTCGTACCGGCCCTTTGCGTTCTATGCACAGTCGAAACTGGCGGCGGCTTTGTATGCGAAAGAGCTATCCAGGCGTTTGATGAGCCGCGGCATCGCCGTGAATTCGGTGCACCCGGGCGCCACCAAGGGAACCCGTCTGAACAAGTACCTGCGCTGGCCGCTCACCTTCGTGTTGTCGGTGGCGCAGCTGTTTATGCGCAACGCCCAGCGCGGCGCCGCGACCCAAGCCCTGCTGGCGGCGAGCCCGCGCGTCGCGGGTATCACCGGGGAGTATTGGGCCGATTGTCAGATCGCGGCGGGCAATCCACTTCTAACCGATGACGTGCTCGCATCCCGTCTGTGGGACGTGTCCGAACGCATCGTGTCGGGCGGGTCGGCGCCGGCTTCCTCGCTGCAAGCCGCCGCATGAATGCCGATCGGCCACGCGCACACCACGAACTCCTAGCGTCGTTCAACCTGACGCGATCTCAAACACCGTCCTCCGTGGAGCGCTGGTACGTTCTCGGCATGACCTGCCTGATCTACGCCATCAACATCGCCGATCGTTATGTCGTATCGACCGTTCTGGAGCCCATTCGACTCGAGTTGAATTTGACGGATGCTGGAGTCGCGTTTCTGACCGGTGTGCCACTCGCGCTGTTTTACGTCACTTTCGGGTTGCCGATTTCCTGGCTTGCCGACCGGTCGAACCGCCGTAACATCCTGGCGGTGTCGTTGATCGTATGGTCGGGCTTCACGATGTTGTGCGGCATGTCGCGCAGCTATCTGCAATTTCTCTTGGGTCGCATCGGCGTCGGCGCCGGCGAGGCGGGCGGCTTGCCGCCCTCCTCCGCCATACTGTCCGATTGCTTCCCCGCCGAGCGGCGGCCCATGGCCTTTACGGTGCTCGCGCTGGGCGCACCCATCGGCGCGTGGCTGGGTGCGGATATGGCCGGTGCGGTGGCGCATGCGTACGGCTGGCGTCAGGCCTTCATCGCTCTAGGCACCCCAGGCCTGGTCGTCGGCATTCTCGTTTATCTCACCATTCGTGAACCGGTCCGCGGCCGCCTGGACGCCGCCGGCGAAACACACAAACCCTCCATGCTGGATTCCCTGCGCTTTCTCTGGAGCCAGCGCGCGGCCTTCAACGTGCTCATGACCACCGGCGTCTGCTCGCTATGGGGTTGGGGGCTGATCTGGTGGACCCCGACTTTTTTGATGCGCACGTATGGTCTCGACGTGGGCGCGGCCGGCGCCGTCACCGGTCCCATCCATTTGATCGGCGGCATCGCGGCATCGTTGGGCGTCGCCTGGTTGCTCGCCCGTCCCACCATGATCGATCCACGCCGTGTCTTGTGGGTGCTGGTGATCGGCATCGGCTGCGCTACCGTACCGTCGTTCCTCGCCTACTGGACGCATACCCTGTGGTTCGCGAAGTGCATGTTCTGGATTTTCATTCCTGCGATCTATTTTTATATCGGACCTTGTATGGGTCTATTGCAGAACCTGGCACCGAACAGCATGCGTTCCATGTTTATCGCCTGGTCCCTGCTGGTGGGTAATGTGTTCAATCTGATCGTCGCCCCGCAGTTCATCGGGGCCTTGAGCGACTGGTTCGCGCGCGGACATGGCTCGGACGCGGCCTCACTGCGCATGGCACTGTTGATTCTGGCGCCCACCGGATTTTGGGCCACTTGGCATGCCTACCGCGCCATGAAAACGGTGGTGGCGGATCAACAGCGCGCGGTCGGCTACCCGGCCGAGTCCTTATAACACTGCCCGCTCCTTTCCCACTGTTTGAACATCTTCTCGCGCTACGAGAACGGCAAGACCAAGGTATCGATAGCTTCGGATTCACGGCTCACGAACGATGTCCTAGGAACCGCTGGCGGACTCCGGCGCCTCTACCGGTGGCGTTGCATGAGTGTTGAGCAGCACTTCTTGTAGCATGGCGAGTAACGGCTTCGGGTCGATCGGCTTCGACAAGTAATCTGTCATCCCGGCTGCGAGGCATCGCTCCCGGTCGCCGCTCAACGCATGGGCGGTCATGGCGATGACCGGAACGTGAGGATCGATCATCCCGCTTCCCGGCTGACGAATCGCGCGGGTTGCCGCATAACCGTCCATGATCGGCATCTGACAATCCATCAGGACAACATCAACGTGTTGTTGCCGCAAGATGGCGAGGGCTTGCGCACCGTTCCACGCCTGCGTCACCTTCAACCCGAGCTGCGTCAGCAAACGCTCGCCGAGCTTTTGATTGACCGCGTTGTCGTCCACCAGGAGTGCGTGCAGTCCGCGCAACGTATGTGGCCCTTCGTGGCCGACCGCCGGTCTCCCGCCGTCCGCCGGCGTGAATCCAGCGCCGGTCAATTCGATCAGCATGCGCAGCAGCAGACCCAGCTTCACGGGCTTGGTAATCCGTCTATCGAAAACATCATCCGGTTTGCGCTGAAGATCGCTGTTCAACGCAATCAGGAGTACCAGCTTGCATTCACGCAGAGGGTCTTGATTGCGAAACTCCATTCCCAGCGATTCGCTATCATGCGCGCCCCATGGTTGATCCAGGATCGCTATGTGTGGCGGTTGGCCCGCCAGCAACGACGACTGCCATAAGGCAAGAGCGTCGGCCGTAGTGGTCGCGGACTTGAGGTCGACCCCCCAGTCACGTAATTGCTGTGAGAGAATGCGAAGCCTCGCGGGCTGACCGCTGACGAGCAGTACACGGATCGGCAGATTGATCGGCAAGCGCGGTTCGGCGTCCACAACCGCATCGAGGATGACGTGGAAGCTAAAGGTCGATCCCACGTTCGGTTGACTCGAAACCCCGAGGGTGCCGCCCATCGCTTCGACCAAGCGGCGGCTGATGGATAGACCGAGACCTGTGCCACCGTAGCGGCGGGTCGTCGACGCGTCCGCCTGAACGAACGGTTTGAATAATTTGCCAATCTGGTCCGGCGAAATTCCAATGCCGCTGTCGTGAACGGAAACATCGAGCGCCCGACGGCCGGCAGACGCCGCTGACGATGCGACGGCTACCGTCACATCGCCGGCCTCCGTGAACTTGATGGCATTGCTGAGCAAATTTAGTAGAACCTGGCGCAAGCGCATCGCATCGCCGCGAAACGACGTGGGACAGGCTTGTTCGACATCGACCAACAATTCCAAATGTTTCTCGCCTGCCTTGAGCGCCACGGCCTCGACGGTTTCATCGATCACTTGCCGCAGATCGAACTCCACATGCTCGAGTTCGAACTGCCCGGCTTCGATTTTTGATAGATCCAGCACGTCGTTGATGAGGGCCAACAGCGCCTCGCCGCACGAGCGGACAATTAGCGCGAACTCGCGCTGCTCGAAATCCAGGTTGGTATGGAGCAACAGCCCGTTCATCCCAATGACTCCATTCAAGGGAGTACGGATTTCGTGACTCATGTTCGCAAGGAATTCGCTCTTCGCGATATTTGCGACCTCGGCCGCCTCCTTGGCCATCTTGAGTGCATTTGCGGCTACCCGCTTCACTGTCACGTCTTGAAGCGCCCCAATGAGTCGAATACAGCGCCCATCGACCATCTGCGGCGAACACAGGCTACGCACCCAGCGATGATTGCCGAGAGCGGTCACAAAGGCGATTTCCAGCTCGAATGGCAGACCGTCGTTGAGACTCCCAATGAGTGCCTGCCGAAGAGTCTCCCGGTGGCCCGGCGGGAAGAAGTCCATCGCATGCTCGAGTGCCGGTGGATCACCCACTGCAAGCTCATGAATGTGGAATACCATCTCCGACCAGAAGACGCGCCGAGTGGCAACCTCGTACTCCCAACCACCGACGCCGGCAAGTTGGCTGGTCGCCGACAATAATGCCTTCTGATGAGCGCTTTGCGCCTCCGCGCGCTTTCTCTCGGTGATGTCCGTAGCAACCACAAAAAAGCCGACAATGGCATCGTGTTCCCGGACCGGCACGTACTCGCGCTCGGTTTGGTACGGTTCGCCGCTCGCCGACAGCAACGTATACTCGAATACCCGACGTTCACCGCGCAGCGCGGCTTCGATGTGATGACGATTCGCTTCGACAAAGTCCTCGCCGTACACCTCGCCTAGCGATTTCCCGATCATCTGCTCCTTCGTCCATGGCAATCTCGTCGAGTGGGCACGATTGGCGAACCGGCAAATGCTGTTGGTGTCCCAAAAGGCAATCATGACGGGAATCGTATCCGCCATCCGTTGCAGCATATCCGCGCTCGTGCGAGCGCGATGCCTCTCATCCTCCAGGCGGGTCCGCTGCAACTCGTCTGCCTTTTTGTCAAGGATGGAACGTTTGACTTGCAGGCGCCGAATGGCCGGTTCGAGCAGAAGGGCCACGGAAACTCCCAGCGCGACGGCCAGCACCAGGGACCAAGAGAGCAGCCCACGCTCACGTGCCGCTGTTTCAACGGCGAGGCGCGCGGCAAGCTGACCGACCCACCGATCCGTTGCTGCGATATACGCACTGAGAGCCTCCTCTAACGTGTCGGCCTCGGCGTCCGTCGCTGCGACTCGGCCCGCCGTCGCGCGATGCGCAATCAATGTCGCGATCTGCTCATGAATCACATCGAGCGCTGCAAAATCGCTGCATAGGGCAGCGGCGCCCGAGCACATGGGTCGCAATTGCAGGGCCACCGACGCTTGCTGGTGGGACCAATCGGCAAGACTCGCCCCTAGCAGCGCCCGCCGCACAGACAGTGGCGGGGAACTCGTCTGTAGCAGCGCGTCATGGACTGCGTAAACCGCCAGGAACCGCTGGCGCCCTGCACCGTTGACCAAGTCGGCCTGAGTGGCAGCCAACTCGAGGAGCGCGCGCACCTGCAAACCGGCTCCCAGCAAGATGCAGGCCAGCACCAATAGCACCACGATGGACCACAATCGGAGCCGTCGCCCGAGTCTGTTGGCACCAGAGGTCAGGGTTGGCATAGCAGCACATCTTGGACGGTATGCGCTATGCGTCCCGCGGTCTGTGCGGTGGGCAACTTAATGCTCCCAACGCCGCCCGCCGTCGATCAACGATAAGTGGGCACCGCCCGCGACGGATTGGAGTTATTGAATCAAACCGCCTCGAAACGCATACTGCGTCAACTCGGCATTGGAACTAAACGCCATCTTTTCGAGGATTCGGGATCGATAGGTACTGACTGTTTTAACACTCAGGCTTAGCTCTTTGGCGATACCGCCAGGGGATATGCCGATGGCTAGTTTACGAAAAATCTGAAACTCGCGGCTGGATAACGTTGTGTGCAGCGGCTGATGATGTTGATCGCGCGGCTTTTCGAGATCCGCCGCCATTGACTCGGCGAGCGATGCACTGACATATCGACTTCCGCTCAAGACGAGTCGAACCGCTTTCAAGAGTTCTTCGGGCGAGCCGCCCTTGGAGAGATATCCACGCGCGCCGGCGCGCAACACATTGCGGGCGTATTGGTCTTCGGGAAGGCCACTCATAATGAGCACCCTTACATTTGAGTATCCCCTGCTCACATGCTTCAAGATGTCGATGCCACCGCGGTCGGGCATATGAATATCCATCAAAAGCAGGTCCCAATGTTGCCGACGTAATTCCGCCAACACTTGGCTGCCGCTCGTCGCTTCACCAACCTCGGTGATTGAGCGCTCTGCCTCCAAGAATTGCTTGTAACCGGCCCTGACGACGGCGTGATCGTCCGCGATGAGTACTTTTGACATTACGGCCTACCTCTTGCTATGCGACACGGTCACAGGCGACGACCACGGCGGCCATTCAATAAGAAAGCGACCACGAGGACCAATAGTATCAATCCGATGGGACCGATACCCCAGCCGACTCCCATTCCCCAGTAGACCCCTCCACCGCCGCCAAGCAAGAGCAATAACAGTATGACGATCAGGATGGTATCCATAGGCTCGCCCTTGATTGATGATCGATTGCGGCCACGAATGCGCAAATAGTGCCATCGCCGGCGAGAGTCGCTGTCAGCGAAGTCGGTGGATTCGTGTAGGACCGAGGAGCTTGCATTCAGCCCAGTCGATCTTCTACGCCGTCCGAGAACTCGATCGCGGGATGATTCGGCAAATGAGCGGATACCCCAATGGGTTAAATAAATACGAATCATTCCTATTTGTAAATGCGAATGATTATTGTTAGAGTTCAATTACTCTACTCACACGGGAACCTGTATGCCGATCAAGCCGCTCCGGCCCATGGAAACGACCACTGCATTTCCGCCTGGGACATTGGGTCGACTCACCGCGGCGGGCGTCGCGATCAGCGCCGCGCTGACGGCCACTGCGCACGCTGAGACCGAAGTCGCCGCGGCCAACGAACAACAATCCGCACTCCCGAGCGTCGAAGTCACCGGCACCGCGATCCACTCGCCTCTGGATACGTCCCAGTCGATCGATACCATCGATAACAAGGAATTAGCGGAGCAAAACCTCTCGCTCGTGCAAGACGCGCTGCGCAATGTGCCCGGCATCACCTTGAATTCCGGCGAAGGCGGCGCGCACGGCGACTCGGTGAACCTGCGGGGTCTGTCGATACCGGACAGTTTCTTTCTCGATGGCGTGCGTGACATCGGCCAGTACCAGCGCGACACCTTCAACTCCGAAGCGATTTCCGTGCTGTTGGGTCCCGCTTCCGCCGTGTTCGGGCGCGGCTCGACGGCCGGCGTCATCAACTCCATCAGCAAGCAACCGCTATCGACGCCACTGGCCACCATCAGCGTGTCCGGCGGCATGGGCGACTACTGGCGCGGCACGGGCGATTTCAACTTGCCCCTGAGCGACACGGCGGCAGCGCGCATCGCCGTGATGGATCAGCGCAACCAAGTGGTCGATCGCGATCAGGTGGTTTACCGCCGCTATGGTGTCGCGCCAACCCTCGCGCTTGGGCTAGGCACGCCGACGCGATTGACCTTGAGTTATTTCAAGGAAGAGGAAAACAATCTGCCCGACTACGGCATCCCCTTCATCGACGGAGTGCCCGCAGCCGTCAATCGCAGCAACTACTACGGCCTCGTCAATTACGACAACACCCGCACCAATACCAACATTGGAACGCTTCGTTTCGAGCACGATTTCGGTGACGACATCACCTTGAGCGACAGCGCCCGGTACGGCAACTACGGCTTCAAGTACTTGCTGAGCGGTCCGTTCCTGGGAAATGACTACGTGGCCCCGCCGCCGCCGGGCACGCCGTATGCCGACATCGAGGTCTCGCGCGACCAGCCGAGCAGCGCCGGCACCACGAGCCTCGCCATCAATCGTACCGATCTGACGTCGCGATTCGACGTCGCCGGTTTCAAGAATGTTCTCACCACCGGCCTCGAGCTCAGCAAGGAGCAGTCGAACGTCAGCCGCTTCAACAACGGGATGGATGATATTCCGCCGACCCCGTTGCTCAACCCCAACGGCTTTGGCATACCACCGACTCCGCTGGTCGCATACTCCAATCCTGATGGGCGGGGTAACGATGTCAGTGTGTACGCGCTCGACGGTATCGCGCTCGGGTCCCACTGGGATGTGGACGCGGGACTGCGGTGGGATCGGTTCGCATCGAGCTTCAGCGACTTAAACCCGGCAGTGGGGCCGGTGAGCTTCTCTAGAACCGATACCTTCGTGAGTCCACGGGCTGCCGTGATCTTCAAGCCGAACGACTCCCAGAGTTATTTTCTGTCCTATGGCACCTCGTACAATCCGGCCGTCGAGTACCTCATCATCGCGCCTTCCGACCAAAGCCTGTCGCCGGAGAAGACCAGTAATCTCGAGGTGGGCGCGAAGATCAAGGTCTTGGGCGGCAAGGCCGAGTTGACCGGATCTCTGTTCGATACCCAGGTCAAGAACGCCCGTAATTCCGATCCGGATGATCCGACGCTCCAAAATGCACCGTTCGACCAACGTGTGAAGGGCGTCGAAGTCGGCATCAATGGCTACGTGATGGAAGAGTGGGAAGTCGCCGCCAATTACACGCACCTCGACGACAAGATCACGGCCACCAGCGACCCTCTGTCGCTCGGCAAATGGGCTCCCAATACGCCGCACGACGCCGCCAACGTTTGGACCACCGTCGAACCTACCGAAGACTGGACCCTCGGGGCGGGCATGACGGCGGTGAGCCATCGCTATGCGGACACCGAGAACACGGCCGGCGTGCCCGGCTATGTGTTCTTCAATGCGATGACCTCCTACACCGTGAACGCGCATTTGAAATTGCAGTTAAACCTCAACAATCTGACCAATAAGCTGTATTTCACGGGAGTGTATTACTCAGGCTTGGACGAAAATCATGCGATCCCCAGCGCCGGCCGAACGCTGATCGGCCTCGCAAGCTATCGGTTCTAGTGGCACCGATGATCGGCACTCCCGCGATCTCGATCGTTTCGCTGCTCGGCACGCTGAGCGCGGCACGGCGTAATGTCTTGTTCTCGCAAGATGCCGCTCATGCGGCTCCGTGGGTCCGTGCGATTGCCTGCGAAGGCCTGCCTCAGGCTCAGGTTTGCTACGGGCGTCTACTACTCGAGGGAACCGGGGTCGAGAAAGATGAGGCGGAGGCCCTTGGCTGGTTCCAGCGGGCTGCGGCCCAGGGGGATATTGACGCCCTGAACATGGTGGGTCGCTGCCTCGACAACGGTTGGGGGACGCCAGAAAATCCAGTGGAGGCCGCTAAATATTTCAGCAGTGCCGCCACGGCCGACGATACCTGGGCACAGTACAATCTCGGCCACCTCTACTTGGATGGACGGGGCGTCCGGCGTGACTACGCCAGGGCATACGAGCTGTACCGACGCGCAGCCGACCAAGGGCATGAGCGCGCCATGAACCTCGTGGGTCGATGCACCGAGGAAGGCTGGGGAACGGTGCGCGATCCCGACACCGCTGCGCAGTGGTATCGGCGTTCAGCGCAGGCTGGCTATTTCCGGGGACAGTACAACTGGGCGACGGTATTGCTCAAAGCGGGTGAACTCGACGAGGCGGCCCGGTGGTTCGAACGCGCGGCCACCGGCGGCAACTCGGGTGTGCGCCACGCCGTGACCGCCCTCGTTAATGCACTGGTCGACCGCGGCGATGCGATGCATGCATTTGAGTCCCTCGCCGCCCGTTTGAACACCGCGACGTTACCTGTGTAAAAGGATCTTCGTGATGTTCGTTCAGATTCCACAGGTCTTGAGTGCCGAGCAGCTCGCCGCGATCCGTATGCAACTCGATGACGATACGGCACCGTGGGTAGACGGTCGCGTCACCGCCGGCCACCAGGGCGTGTTGGTCAAGACTAATCGTCAGCTCCAGGAAGGCAGCGCTCTAGCCGGCAAGCTCGGCGCGCTGGTGATCGCCGAGCTGGAACGCAATCCTCTGTTCATCAGCGCCGTACTGCCCCATCGAGTGTATCCGCCGATGTTCAATCGCTACGGCGCCGGGATGCATTTCGGCACCCACGTGGATGGTGCGATTCGCCAAATACCAGGTACCGGCCAGAAGCTGCGCACCGATTTATCGGCCACGCTATTCCTGGCGCCGCCGGACTCCTATGAAGGCGGCGAGCTGGCTATCGACAGTGACGACGGCGGCCAACAGATCAAACTCGCCGCCGGTGACCTGATCGTCTACACCGCGACGCTGCGCCACCGCGTCAATACGGTGACCTGGGGACAACGGCTCGCCTGCGTCTTTTGGATCCAGAGCTTGATCCGCGATGATATGAAACGAGAGCAGCTATTCGAACTCGATCGAACGATCCAACAGCTGACGCAAAGCGGGGTCGATTCGGACTCTCTGGTACGGCTGACTGGCCACTATCACAGCCTGCTGCGGCTGTGGAGCGATGTTTGAAGACGCCATGACCGGCATCGCGACAGTCGGCTAGGAGCCTTCCGCCCTGTGGTTGATCGGAATGCCTGCAAAGGCAAGGGCGACTGTGTCCGCGTGTGTCCAGTCGCAGTTTTCAATATGTTCGCCACCGTACAGAATTAGGTTCGAACTCCGACTAAACTTAGGCCGAGATCCGCTCGCTATGAAAGTAAAAGTGAATGAACACAGCCCTGATTCGCGGCGAGGAGCGGTCGGCTCTGCGGGCCGATTGAGGGTCGCGTGGAAGTCGCCGTCATCTCGGCCATGGCTGCCATCGCAGGCTCGAGCGTCGGCGCCATCACGACGTTCGCCACGACCTGGCTAGTTCAGACCAGCCAGCTACAATCCCAACGACTTGGCGCGGATCTGGCCAAACGCGAGAGGCTATACGCCGACTTCATCGCCGAGGCGGCCAAGCGCATGACCGATGCCATGTCGCACGAGGCGGAGACGCCGGACGTCCTCGTGCTTCTGGCCGCGTCCATCGGGCAGATGCGATTATTCTCCTCGTCGGAGGTGATCACCGCTGCGGAACAAGTCGCGCGTGCGATCGTTGACTCCTACATTGCGCCCAACCGCAATCTCAAGGAGCTTCGTGATGCATTCATGGATAAAAATAGGCTCGACCCCTTGGGTCGATTTGCCGATGCATGCCGAAAGGAGCTGGGCGGCACGACGGTTTGAGGGCGGTGTCATCGATATTGGTCAATCACCGGGGAAGGCGTTATGGCGCGTTGTCAATCCCATAGGGGCGCCCCGAGGTTGGTACTCGTAGCGTACGCCCACTTAATCTACATCGTGAGTGCGTTAGCGTACAGAGGACACCGTTCAAGTGCACTATCGTTGACCCAAGATGGCGCGAGGACGTCGCGACTTGGGAGGCGAAAAACGTGGATCAATCCGGTTGGCGGGTCGCGCTCACGGCCGTCCTCGGTATCGGCATCATGGCCGCCGCCTTGGCGGCGGCCCAATCGCAACCGACGCGCTCGAGCTCCACCACACCGCCCACGACTGCCGACACCCTACCGCCCACCGATTTTTCGGCTGCCGAGGTCGATAGAAGCGCCTTGCCGCGAGCGGCACCAGGATTTGCCCGCGCCATCGTCGCGACCAACAGCCAAGCGCCGGATGCCCATGCGGTCGGCGAGAAAACCTGTTTCGCTTGCCACAAACTCGAGTCGGATCACTTCACGCATACGTTGCATTCCTTGGGCCTGCACGTCGCCAACCGGTCGGATCCGAACATTCCCGTATGTGAGGCCTGTCATGGACCCGGATCGGAACATGCCGCGAAACCGCTCATCAAGGGACTCATCATCGGTTACACGCATGATTCGGGCACGTCGATCGAGACTCAGACCAAGACCTGTCTGAACTGCCATTCGGGTGGCCCGAGAGACCACTGGCTCGGGTCGGTCCACCAGAGAAATGATTTGTCGTGCAGCGATTGCCACAACCCGATGGCGAAATTCTCGGTGGAGGGATTGATGGCCAAGTCATCGATCAATGACACCTGTGCCCAATGTCACAAGGACATTCGTCTGCAATTCAACCGCCGCTCGCACATGCCCTTGCCCGAGGGCCAGATGAGCTGCGATGACTGCCACAATCCGCACGGTGCCCTGACCAATCCGCTATTGAAGACCAACACCGTGAACGAGACCTGTTACCAGTGTCATGCGGAGAAGCGCGGACCCTTCCTCTTTGAACATGGACCGGTGCGCGAGAATTGCCTGAATTGCCACACGCCGCATGGTTCCAATCAGAACACGTTGTTATTGGCGCCAATTCCCTTCTTGTGCGAGCAATGCCACACCAACGTCCTGCATCCGAATGATCTGCAGACCAAACAGGCACTGGGCAGCGGATTGCATCCCGACGTGCGCGTGCTCGGTCGCGGCTGTCTCACGTGTCACTCCAGCATCCACGGCTCCAATGCACCCTCGGGCGTGCGGTTCCACCAGTAGCGAGCAACCCAATGACCATGCCATCGTTCGGGCGGATTGCAAGGTTGCTGGCCATCGTGGGTTTGGCAGTACCAGCGTTGAGCTTCGCGGACAGCGGAGTCGGTGTCGACACCTGGCGCGCCAACAAGCTTGATCCGACCGGCGGCGAGTTGTTGGAACCGCTCGATCCCAATGGCACCAGTTGGCTCACGCCGGGTCAGCATCGCTCGCCCACGGGAAACCTGTACAACGATCCACCGGCCGACCCGCACATCGAGAACTTGAGCGTGTGGCTGATCTATGGAAGTTTCGATGTGGGATACCTGCACACCTCGGGCGAGAAAACCGCGCTGTTCGATCGCTACACGCGCTGGCCGACTAATGGTCCGGCGTTCGACTTCGACGTGCATGCCGAGCGGCCGTCCGATGGCGGTTACGCTGAATTGCGCGGCAGCTACATCAGCGAGGAGGATCAATACTACCAAGCCGCCTTCGGCAAGGCGGGGGCGTACAAGGCAGAGGTTTTCTTCCGCGACATGCCGAATCTCTTGTCCACCGATGCGAAGCCTATTTTTAACGGCGTCGGCAGCAATAAACTCACCCTCGCCGGTGGTTTGGTGCCGGGCGCCAGCACGTCCGCCGAGGTCGCGGCCGTCTCGGCCGCCGCTCCCGTCACCTCGCTCGGCACCGAACGCAAGAAGCAGGGCATCGGGCTCTCCGCGTTCGTGACACCCGAATGGTCCGTTTACTTCAATGTCAGCGACGAGGAGCGCAGCGGCGATCGGCCGTACGGCGGACCGTTCTTCTTCACCTTCTCAGGGATCGGCGGTGCCGCCGAGGAGACGGTAAGGCCGATCGACGACCATACGGTGAACTTGACCACGGGTGCCCGGTATGTGGGTTCGGAATGGCGGTTCGACTTGGGCTACTCGGGCTCGTTCTATCGCGACCGGTACAAATCGTACAGCTTCGAGCAACCCTTCACCTTGGGGCCGCCCTTTGTGCCCGGCGGCATGACGGCACCGATCACCCAGGGGCAGATGTCGACGGAACCGGATAATGATTATCACAATCTGCACCTGACCGCGACCCGCAGCATTCCCTTGAATGGCGAGGCATCGCTGACCGCGGGCGCGGGTGAGATGCGGCAGAACGATTCGTTGATTGCACCCACCAACTGCCAGGGGGTGTTCGGCATCGCTACCGACGGTAATTTCAACGTGGGTCCCGGCAATCCTTTCCTTTATCCGTGTGATCAATGGAATACGACGGCGGCGCTGTCGCAAAAAACCGCGAACATGGTGATCGTCACGAACCTGCTTCAGGAATCGATCGTGCTGCAGCCGACGAGCGATGTGAGCGTACGCACCGGGGCTAAGTATTATCGCGAGGACTATCGCAATCAGTATGTTGAGTACAACCCGGAAAACGGCACCTATGGCTATGTGGCCTTGAATGGCGCCGAGGCGGGTCTCGTGCCCGGCGCGGGCTTGTTTAATCCCGTCACGTCTCCGAATGCCTCAGATCTTCAAATCGAGAGCATTCCCTACAGCTGGCGCAACATCGAGGCCTATGCCGGGGCCGACTGGAGATTCTCCAAGCACGACACGGTCGGCCTCACATACACCTTCGATCACTACGATCCGGCTCACCGGGAAGTCAGCTTCGCCGACGACAACAGCATCAAGCTCAATTGGACCGACAAGAGTCTCTCGTGGCTCACCTTCCGTTTCAACTACACGTTCTTGAAGCAAACCGGCAGCGTCTACAACTCCGATCCCTATGCCTTCGCCTTCTTCCAGAATCTACCGAGCTTCTTGCCCGCAGACGGCATACCCGCCGCCTGGACCGTCGATGCACAGCGCAAGTATGACCTCTCCGATCGCACCGAGAACAAGATCGATCTGATGGCAACCTTGATGCCTCGGCCGGATATGACGATCACGGCGTCCTTGCGCGGCGACTGGAATCAGTACCCCACCGAAATCGGCCGCCAGGGCTACAACACGACCGCCGCCACCGTGACGTGGGAATGGCGATTCCGCGCGCTCTCCAGCCTCAACGTATGGGCCGGCCTCGATCGTTCGAGCCTGCATCTCGCGGATGTCAACGATGCCGCCGTCGACACGCCGAACGACGTTTTGGGTGGACCCACGTATCCGTACGCCAACCGGTGGTGGGCCAGCGACAAGCAGCGCGACTGGTCCGGGGGCGCCTCTCTGAATCACTACATCGGGCCTGTGCGCGTGGATCTCGGCTGGAACTACATCTCGACGCGGGGGATCACCGCATACAACGACGCATCGCCCAGCGCGACGACCTATGACTATACCAACGCCCAGATAGGTACTCAGTTTCCGGCGATGACCTACATCGTGAATTCCCTGACCTTGAATGTGACCGTGCCGCTGAACGAGCGTACCTCATTGCGCTTGTTCGACTACTGGGAGCATGGGCAGATCTATGATTGGCATTACCAGGGATTCAACAATTCCCTGGTCTACGGCAACAATCTTTATACCGATGGCGGTCCGCAAGGTTACAACACCAACGTCGTCGGATTGTTCATGAACGTCAAGCTATGAGTGCCCGTCTGCCGATCCATATGCTGCCGAAACTCCTGCACGTGATCAGCACAAATCGGCTGATCCCCACCTTGGCCGTCGCCGCCTTGCTAGTCGCGTGCGCCGGGTATGGCGGCACCCGCTTCACGGACCTTCGCAGTATCGAGCCGATCCGTGGCGATGCACAGGCGGGTGCGCAAAAGGCGGCGGTGTGTCTGGCTTGCCACGGCGCCAATGGCGTCTCGGTGGCACCGACGTTTCCGCGGCTCGCGGGGCAGCGCGCCGATTATCTATACCATCGGCTCGTATCATTCAAACAAGCGGGTCCGAAGGATCCGTATTACTCCATATCTCCGATGACTGCGATTGCCGCCACCTTGAGCGATGATGACGCGCGCAACCTCGCGACCTATTTCTCCGCGCAACCTCTTCAGGTAACCGACGTACCGAGTCCCGTGGCGTCCGCTGCAAAAGGCGCCGCACTATTCTACGCGGGCGATCCATCAAAGGGCGTACCGCCCTGCCAGGGGTGCCACGGTGCCGAGGCGAGCGGCGTGACCAGCCGCGGCAATCAATATGCGACCTACCCATCGCTTCGGGGACAATACGGGCCCTACGTCATTGCGCGACTCACGAACTACCGCGCAGGTTTGCCGCACGACACCAGCAATGATTTCATCATGGCGGGCATCGCTCAAACACTCGACGATGATTCCATACAGGCGCTCGCGGCGTGGATCAGCTCGCTCACCCCCACCAAGAGCTTGTGATGCGGCAGCCCGCTCACAGGTCGTCGACCTGGCGAAACACTAATTCCACACGACCGATTTGACATCGCCCAGTTTTTCTCAACATCGACGACCGCCACTGTATGTTCAACATGAGGACCAGCAACATGACTACATTCTTTACGCGCCGCAGTCTAGCCAAGGCAGCTCTCACCGCAGCAGCCTTGGTGCCCTTGGTAAGACTCGCCGTGGGTACGTCGGCGTTTGCCGATGCGCCAGCGCTCGACCCCAGCGATCCGACCGCGAAAGCGTTGGGATACGTGACCCAATCAGCCAAGCCCGACTCCAAATGCGGCAATTGTGCTCAATTCCAGGGAAAACCGGCAGACGCGACGGGGCCCTGTGCCATCTTTCCCGGCAAGAGCGTCAGTGCATCGGGATGGTGTATGAGCTGGGCAAAAAAGCCTGCTTGAACCGACAGGCGGGATCGGCCCTTCATCGCCGTGGTGTTACCGCCCTCCTCCGTCGGGCCTCAAGCGGATCAGTGTCATGGTCTGATCCGCTTACCGTCGCGGTCGCAGCTCACGTCGGTGCAGGAGCAGATAGGCCGCCGGCACTACGAACATCGATAGCAGCGGCGCTGTTATCATGCCGCCGATCATGGGCGCCGCAATGCGGCGCATGACCTCGGAGCCGGTACCGCCGCCCAACATCATGGGCAGAAGACCGGCGATGATGACCGCGACGGTCATCGCCTTCGGCCTCACTCGAAGCACAGCGCCTTCTTTAATCGCCTCGATCAGATCGCGTTCGTTTGTGAACTGATTCGCGGCATGTCGCTTGGCTATCGCGTGATCGAGATAGATCAGCATCACGATGCCAAACTCGGCAGAAACGCCGGCCAACGCGATGAAACCGATGGCGGAGGCGATCGACAGGTTATAGCCGAGCACGAACAACAGCCACAAACCGCCGACCAACGCGAACGGCAGCGTGCCCATAATGAGTACCGCCGAGGCAAGGCTGCGGAAGGTCAAGTACAGCAGCATGAAAACAATCACCAGGGTGAGCGGCACCACCAGCTTGAGTTTCTGCGTCGCACGCTCTAGATATTCGAACTGACCCGACCAGACAATCGAATATCCGGGCGGAAGCGCCACGCGCTCCGCCACCCGCTTCTGCGCCTGCGCCACATAGGAGCCCAGATCGCGCCCGTTGATATCGACATACACCCAACCATTGAGCCGGGCATTCTCGCTTCGAATCTGCGGCGGTCCGTCGGTGACGACGAGATCGGCGACAGCGCCGAGCGTTGTCGTCGCACCGGCCGTGGTGACGATCGGCAGAAGATCAAGCTTCTCGACCGAGTCCCGCAGCTCCCGCGGGTAACGTATATTGATCGGGAAACGCTGCCGGCCTTCCACCGTTTCACCGACGTTCTCACCGCCGATCGCTAGCGCTACCACCTGCTGCACGTCGGCGATACTCAAGCCAAACCGGGCGGCGCGCACGCGATCAATCCGTACCTCGATATAGCGTCCCCCCTGGACCCGCTCGGCATAGGCGGATCGGGTGCCAGGCACTTGCTTAACTATAGCTTCTACCTGCTCGCCCAGCTTCTCAATCACTTGCAAATCGGGACCGGCGATCTTGATGCCCACCGGACTCTTGATACCGGTCGAGAGCATGTCGATGCGGTTGCGAATCGGTTGTACCCAGAGGTTTGACAGCCCGGGTATCAGCAATGCAGCGTTCATTTCCTCGATCAGTTGGTCTTGGGTCTTACCGTTCGGCCATTGCGATCGGGGCTTGAAGCGGACGGTTGTCTCGAACATTTCGAGGCCGGCGGCATCGGTCGCAGTTTCAGCACGACCGACTTTGCCGAATACGCGCTCGACTTCCGGAAACCGCATGAGCACCTTGTCGGTCTGCTGCAGCAGCTGCGAGGCCTTGTCGGCGGACAAGCCCGGCAATGCGGAGGGCATATAGAGCAGGTCACCTTCGACCAGCGACGGCATGAACTCACTGCCGAGCCGAGTCATCGGCACGATGGTGACCACGATCGCCAGGGCCGCCACGACAAGCATGGTCTTCGGATTGCGGATCCGGCAACTGCGCCGCGGCGATGGCTTGTTGTTCTTCCGCTCGTATCTTCGCCTGTCGCCTCGTCAGCAACGGCTGATCGAGCGTTGCCAGGCGTGCGGCTTCTTCCATCGTCAACGAAGGTTCGGCCTGCGCAACCACGGCGCCAGATGGAGCGTAGGCCGGCGGGATGAGCGGGTCAGTGGTCGCCTCTGTCGTAGTCGACGCGAAAATTAACCACACCGAGGCGCCAAACGATGTACGCAATCGCAGCCGCCGGTGCGACCCCGACGAGCGCGCCGAGGCGCGCGCGGAAAAACGAGACATGGCTATTCTCCAAAGCTCTTCAAGCGAACCCGCAATGACGGCGGATTTCTCGAGCGCACGCGCATCACGGCGCGACCTGCAACGTCGCTACACCGTCGTTAAGACGGAATTCGAGTGAGGCTTTAGAGAATGGGTGGACGAATGAGCGGCGAATCGCCACGCGAGGATAAGCTCGTCGTACGCCATTGCGGCATCGGCGCCGAACGACCGTACCAGACCACCGATGAGGGGGTCATCGGAATGGCCATCACCGCGACGCAAACATCGAAGCAGCAGCTCATGGCATGTGACCCGCTCGGGCAGCACGGCTTATGCGAAGCATCGGAAGGAATTTCGACTGAGGTCTGACAGTCAGTCGACATCGATGGAACCACGGCGGCGAACCCCAGCATCGACCCTTGCAAGCCGACAGCGAACACCACAACCCATGCGATAAGCCGGCGTCTCATGGATTTAAGATAACCTGCTCACGCCGCGACGGCAATCTGTCTGACTTGGTGGACTTCTAGGTATCAAACACCCTTGATCATGCCGCCATCCACCCGAATGATGCCGCCCGTCATGTAGGAAGCCGTGCGTCCGGCCAGAAACGCTGCGATGCTCGCGAACTCGTCGGGCTCTCCATAACGTCCCGCCGGAATGAGCGAGCGCGATTGTCGCTGCACCTCCGCGATGTCGACGCCTTGACGCTTGGCGGCGCCGTCATCGAGTTCGGCGAGACGATCCGTGGCGATGCGGCCGGGCGCGAGGCAATTGACGGTAATGCCGTCGACCGCGACCTCGGCCGCCAGCGTCTTGGCCCAACCGACCAACGCCATGCGCAGCGCATTGGAAATACCGAGATTCGCGATCGGCGCGAGGACGCCCGACGACACCACCAGCAAGATGCGGCCGAAGCGGCGTTCACGCATGCCGGGCAACGCCATACGCGTCAAACGAACGGCGCTCAGGAACATCGCCTCGAACTGTCGGCTCCAGACCGCATCCGAGACCTGCGAAACGGGTCCGGGTGGCGGCCCGCCGCCATTGAGTACCAGGATATCGGCCGGCGCCAGCACATCGCGCAGTGCCTCCACCGCGCCGGCATCGCCCAGATCGCAGCCACGCGCGCTGATGGAACCACGCCCCGCGGACAGCGCCGACAACTCCTGCAAGCGCTCGAGATTGCGTGCCACCGCAACCACGTGGGCGCCCTCCGCCGCCAATGCCAGCGCGATGGCTCTGCCGATGCCGCGGGATGCGCCGGTGACCACCGCGCGACATTGATCAATTCCTAAATCCATGCCGTTCGCCGCTTCAGCGCTTGACGAATGCCAGCACTTCGGCGGCAATCAGATCGAGGGTCTGAGCCACCCGCGGCGCCGTACACTGGCCCGCCTCGTCGAACACCTTCTCCGACGAGTTGATGGCGGCCCCCATGGGCGTCGGCCAACCTCGCAGCGAATGTACGATGTCGCGTAACGCCCCCAGCGTATTGACGGCACCGGGCCAGCCGCCCGCCGTCGCGATGCAGCCCACCGCCCGGCCGCTGAAGTAGGGCCTGGCGTCGTTGCGCAAGTCCTCGGCGTAATCCAAGGCGTTCTTGACCAGACCGGAAATGCTGCCGTGATAGCCGGGCGATCCGAGGACGATGGCATCGGCCATAGCGAGCTGTGCGACCAAGTCGCGCGCGGCATCGCTGCGGTCCGGATTCTCCGGCTGATAGAGGGGTAATTGCAGAGCCTGACCACTGATGAGCTTGACCCGCGCGCCGCCACGTTCGGCGGTGTCGAGTACATGCCGCATGGCTTTTTCAGTGGAGGAGCCCGATCGTAGGGTGCCGCCGATGGCGACGATATAAGGTGAGTTGTCGTGCATGGAGCCTAGTATACGGGTCTTGGACTCGGTTCCGTGGAGTACTCCGCCACCAGATTAGGGCGCCCCCAGATTTCGGCGCACCACCGCGTCGGCTTCCGCATTGGCCTTATCGAGATCCTGGGTATACACCTGCGTGTCGCCCACCGCATGATCGGCCGCCTTCGGCGCCAGGACCGGGCCGTTTTGCTCGGTGGTGTCCACCGTCGCGGTGGCCGACAGCCCGACGCGCAGCGGCGATTTGACGAGCTCCGCGTCGTCCAACTGAATCCGCACCGGCACCCGCTGCACCACCTTGATCCAATTTCCCGATGCGTTCTGAGCCGGCAGCAGCGCGAACGCCGCGCCCGTGCCGGCCGACATACCGCTGATGCGACCGTGGTACAGGAACGATCCGCCATACAGGTCGCTGCGTACCTCCACCGGCTGGCCGATGCGCAATTTGCGCAACTGCACCTCCTTGAAATTCGCATCCACCCACAGAGTACTCAGCGGGATGACGGTCATCAGTGCCTGGCCCGCCTGCACATGCTGGCCCAGTTGCACGCTGCGTTCGGCCACATAGCCGGTCACGGGCGCAACCACCGCATTACGCTGCGCCATGATCCAGGCGTCGCGATAGGCTGCTTTTGCCTGCAGCACGGCCGGATTGTCCTGCACGTCGGTACCGTCGACCAAGGCATGCGCCGCCACGGCCTGCCGTTCGGCCTGAGTCACCGCGGCGTGCGCGAGTTCGACGCTTGCGCGCGCATGCCGTACCTCTTCGGGGGCGATGGCGCTCTCGGTCAGCAGCGGCTCGCGCTTGGCAAGATCGGTGCTCGCCCGCTCGAGTTCCAGACGGCGGGTCGCGACCAGCGAATCGTACTCATCCGCCATCGCCTTCTGCTGCCGCACCTGCCGCACCGTTTGGCCCAACGCACTGGCGCTGCGCGCCAGTGTCGTCGCGGCGTCTATCGGATCCAAGCGCACCAACACCTGGCCGGCGTTCACGAGCTGGGTGTCGTCGGTGAGCACGGCGATCACCGTGCCGGAAACCTGGGCGGAGATCACCACCTTATTGCCATTGACATAGGCATCCTCGGTGCTTTCGCGCTTCGACAGCACCAGCACCCAGAAAACGGCCCAAACCAACCCTAGGACGATGAACACCACTGCGATTAAAATAAGAACTCTGCGACGCTTACCATTGGCAGGCGCTTCGGAATCCGTCTCTATGCTCGCATTCATGGGGTGGTACTCGTCGTTTGATAACCGCCGCCGAGGGCGCGTTGTAATCCGATATCCGCCGACAGCGCCGCGGCATCCAACTGCAACAGGGCGTCGCACTGCTCGATCCGGGATTCGGTCGCGCTGAGTTCGGGACTCGAGTCCGTGACACCTTGCCGCGCGCGCGCCGCCGCACTCGCCTCGAGGCGCTGCGCATCCTCGAGTTCGATGGCTCGTTGGGTTCGCTGCGCGGCGATCTGGGCCAGCGACGCCGCCTGGGTCGCGACATCGCGCGCCGCGCTCACCACAGTCTCGTCGTAACTCGCGACCGCGGTATCGATCGCGGCTTGCGTCGCACCGTAGCGCGCCTTGAGGCGTCCCGCGTCGAAGATCGGCAGATGCACGGCCGCCGCGACCTGCGGCACCCGGCTGCCGTACTGCAGGAGTTTTCCGAGGTCGATGCTCTGCAAGCCCAGCAGCGCATTGATGCTGATATCGGGGAGAAACTCGGCACGCGCCGATTCGCGGTTCAGTTCCGCCGCCTCGATACGCCAGCGACCGGCGGTAATGTCCGCGCGGCGTGCGATCAGGTCGATTCCCACATCGTCCGGAATGCCCGCGTTGACGGCAGGCAGCGATTTGGGCGCGAGCGGCGGGAGTTGCGCCGCCGGCCGCCCGATCAACGCGGCGAGGGCAACGACGCGCAGCTTGGCCGATCCCTCGAGCGCGGCGCTCTGTTCGCGCACCGCGGCGAGTGCGGAATCGGCGCGCTCGCGGGCGTCGGCGGGCTCGAGCTCGCCGCGAATCCGCGCGGCGACGATGCGGCCCTCACGCAGCACCGTCGCCTCTCGCTCGCGCGCCAGCGTGAGACGGCCTTGATCGGCCTGCCAGCCGTAATAAGTATCGGCAATGGCACTCGCCAGCATCAACGTCGCCGCGCTGCGCTCGGCCTGCGATGCGTGGGCCTCGTCCATGGCGGCTTCGACGGTGTCCTTCTGCTTGTCCCACCAATCGAACGAGTAACTGGCTTGCAGCCCCAGATCGTACAAACTGTACTGACTGAAGCCCAGCAGTCGCGGCGCGAACACCCCGTTGTTGCTGAAGCGATCATGGTTGGCGTCGGCCACCGCGTCGATCTTGGCGCCCGAGGCCGCGCCCGCGACCCGCACCGACTGTCGCGCCGAATCGAATCTCGCCCGAGCCGTGCCCAGCGTCGGCGATGACTCGAGCGCCAGGTCGATCAACCGATCCAAGGTCGCGTCCTGGTACTTCTTCCACCACTGCGCGGCCGGCCATTCGCCGCCCGTGGCGCCCAAGTCGCTCAAAGGCGCCTCCGCCGCCAACTGCACGCGCTCCGGCTTCGGCGGCAGTCCCGCGCAACCGGCGAGCAGGCAGGCCAGCATGACCGCAGCCAGCGTCGGCAGCAAATGGTCGACCAAGTCCTCGCCCTGCGCGGTGCTTTTGAGCACCCGCGTGCGCCTGTCATGCACGCCGACGAGCTTCCGGAGGTTGAAGGTATCGATATTCATTCGTTAGCTAACTATTATATAGTACATGTTTAAGCTGCTTAATATTAGTGCTTAAAATAATTATTGCATTGGAAAACAAAACGTGTCATTTTCCAACCATGGACGACCCGCAATCAGAGCAATCCACACCGCACCGCCGGGTCGGCCGACCACGGCGTGGAACGCAGGGCATTCGGTCTGACAATCTGCTGACCGCGGCGACGCGGGTGTTTCTGCGGGATGGCTACGACACCGCGAGTGTTTACCGAGTTGCCATGGAGGCAGGCGTTTCGACGCGCACCATTTATGAGCGCTACAAGAACAAGGCCGAGTTGCTGGCCGCCGTCATCACCCGCCTGGTTGACCGCGATATGGAATCGGGCTTCGCGTCTGCCGAACTGGATAAACTAGAGCCTTCGCAGGCACTGTGGTCCATGGGCCGGGTCATCGCGGCGCGCGCCTGCGATCCGGAGTCGGCGGCGCTATTCCGCATTCTCGCGCACGAGGCGCCCCGCTACCCAGAACTGGCCGCGAAGATGCGCACCAGTGCCAAGGCGCGCATCGATGGAGCGGTTGCAGGCTATCTTCGCCGCCAAAATTCCGTGGGTACGCTACGGCTCGCGGATCCGGATCGTGCCGCCGTGTTGTTCTTACAAATGGTTTGTGCCGAGCTTCACGACTGTCTGCTGTTCGGTAACGCGGCCGAGTTGGCCACCCTCGATTTTGAGTCCCACCTGACGAATGTGGTCGACCTCTTTCTGAACGGCGCCCTGCCGCGCCATCGTTGAGTTCCATGGTACGCCTCTCCATGTCTAGTTCCCTGCGTCAGAAATTCATTGGTATTCGATTATTCGCGCCATCGCTCATTGGCATTGCCGGCGGTACGCTCGCCGCCTGCGCGGTCGGGCCTAACTACAAACCGCCGGCCGCACCGCAAACACAGGGCTTCGTCGCGCCGGGGTCGATCGCGCCGATCACCGCGACCACGCCCCTGCCCGGAGGCGAGGCGCAACGCTTCGTCGACGGTCTGGACATACCGGGTCAGTGGTGGACTCTGTTCAAGTCACCGCAGCTCAACGCCCTCATCGAGCGCGCGCTCGCGAACAATCCGACGCTCGCGGCGGCTCAGGCCACCTTGCGCAATGCCAACGAGACCACGGCTGCGGAGCGCGGCAGTTTTTTTCCGAGCATCTCCGGAACCTACGAGGGAGAGCGCTCGAAGTCATCCGGCGCCGAGTTTGGCATCCCCGCCTTCGGCTCGTCGCTCTATACGCTCAACGAGGCGTCGGTGAGCGTCTCGTACACGCTCGACACTTTCGGCGGCATCCGCCGGCAAGTCGAGGCGCTGTCCGCCCAGGCGCAATACCAGCGCTTTGCGCTCGAGGCCAGCTATCTGAGTCTCACCGCCAACATCGTCACCGCCGCGGTGACCGAAGCCTCGTTGCGCGCGCAGATCGCGGCCACCGAGGATATTGCGCGCTCGCAGGAGGCGCAGCTTAAGATCACGCAACGGCGCGTCGACGCCGGCGGCGCCTCACGATCCGACGTGCTGCAGCAACAATCGACCTTGCAGAGCACGCTCGCCAGCCTACCCGCGCTACGCACCGAGCTGGCACAGGAACGCAACCAGCTGGCCGCCTACGTAGGCTCGCTGCCGGCGGACTACGACGCCACCGGAATCGACCTCGACTCGCTGACGCTGCCCGCCGAGCTACCCGTGAGCCTGCCGTCGAAATTGGTCGAACAACGTCCGGACGTACAGCAGTATGCGGCGCTATTGCACGAGGCCACGGCGCAAATCGGCGTGGCAACGGCGAATATGTTGCCGCAGCTCAGCCTGACCGGTAGCTACGGCGGTGCGGCGGGCAAGTTCACCGATCTGTTCGATTCGTCGTCCGTCGTCTGGAGCTTGATCGGCGAAGTGACCCAGCCCATTTTCAAGGGCGGCACCTTACTGCACCAGCGCCGCGCCGCGATAGCGGCGGCGGCCGAAGCCGCCGCCAATTACAAAGCCACGGTCATCACGGCCTTCCAGAACGTATCCAACACTCTATATGCCCTCAACGGCGACGCGGAGGCGTTCGCCGCCCAGGCGGAAGCAGACCGTGCGGCCGCAGAAAGCCTGAAATTGGTGCAGGCCCAGTACCGGAGCGGTGCCGCCAGCCACCTTGCCGTATTGACCGCCGAGCAGTCCTACCAGAATGCCGCCATCGCGCTCGTCAAAGCCCGCGCACAACGTTACGCCGATACGGCCGCCCTTTTTCAAGCGCTGGGCGGAGGTTGGTGGAACCGCACCGATCTAGCCGCTAATTCATCCAACGCCGAGTCATCCGACAAGGGAAAACCGTGAGTACTATGGAAACCAGAATCGTCGGCGACGACGGTGCGACCGCGCCGCCGCGCGCGCTGCTCAAGCCGTTGTTGATTCTCTTGGTCGCAGCCGCCGTGGTGCTGGGCGGCATTTATGGTTGGCAGCTGTTCGTCGGCAAGATGATCAAAGGCGCCATGGGCCAGATGGCGAGCGCACCACAAACCGTCTCCACCGCCATCGCGGCCTCGACCACCTGGCAATCGCGAACCCGCGCGCTGGGCAGCGTGCGGGCGGTGCGTGGTGCCGATCTCGCGGCGCAAGCGGCGGGAGTGGTCGACAAGATCAACATCGATTCGGGCGCCGAAGTAGCGGCCGGCACGGTATTGCTAACATTGAAGGCCAACGATGATCCCGCCAAGCTGGCGCAACTACAGGCGGCCGCCGACCTTGCCGCGATCACCTACAAGCGCGATCAAGAGCAGCTCGCGGCGCAGGCGATCAGCCAGGCCACCGTCGATTCCGACGCCGCTTCGCTGCGCTCGGCGCAGGCCCAAGTGTCCGCTCAGCAAGCGCTCATCGAGGAGAAGACGGTGCGTGCGCCCTTTGCCGGGAAACTCGGTCTTAGGCAGGTCGACCAAGGACAGTATCTCGCCGCGGGGACCACCGTGGTGACCTTGCAGGCGCTCGATCCCATCTATATCGATTTCTACGTCCCGCAGCAGGAACTAGCGGTCCTGAAGGTGGGTCAGGCGGTGAACGCCGGCGTGGATGCCTATGCCGGTGCGAGTTTCGCCGGCAAGATCGTGTCGATCAACTCCAAGGTCGACAGCGCCAGCCGCAACGTCGAGGTGCGCGCGTCTTTCGCCAACGCCGAGCGGCGGTTGATACCGGGAATGTACGCCACGGTCGACATCGACAATGGCGACGCAACCGCGTACATCACGCTACCGCAGACCGCCATCACCTACAACGCCTACGGCGATACCGTGTACGTGCTGCAGAAGAACGGCACCGACGACAAGGGCAAGCCGCGACTCACGGCGGTGCAACGTTTCGTGAAGCTCGGCGACACCCGCGGAGATCAAGTCGCCATCACGGAGGGGTTGGCCGCGGGCGATGAAGTCGTCACGGCCGGGCAGGTGAAACTGCGCAGTGGCGCGCCCGTGATCGTCAACAACAAGATCACACCCACCGACGACCCCCACCCTACGCCACCGAACGAGTAGCGCCGAGGACCACGTGAACTTCACCGATCTCTTCATCCGCCGTCCGGTGCTCGCCAGTGTCGTGAGTTTGCTCATTCTGGTCGTGGGTCTGCGCTCGTACGGTTCCTTGCAGGTGCTCGCCTACCCGAAGACCGAGAACGGCGTCGTCACCGTGACCACGAGTTTTCCAGGAGCGGATCCGGACGCCATCGCCGGGTTCATCACCACACCGATCGAGGCCGCCGTGGCCCAGGCGAACGGCATCGATTACATGACGTCGACCAGCCAGAGCGGTACCAGCACGATCACCGTCAACCTGCGGCAGAACTACGACACGTCCAAGGCCGCGGCGGAGATCAACATCAAGGTCAACTCGGTGTTGAACCAGCTCCCCAGCGGTTCCCAACAACCCACCATCACGGTCAAAATCGGCTCCACTACCGATGCCATGTACATGGGATTTTCCAGTACCACGCTGGGCCGCAATCAGGTCACCGACTATCTGCAACGCGTGGTTCAGCCCAAGCTACAGGCCGTACCCGGCGTGCAGACGGCCGAGCTCTTGGGCGCTCAATACTTCTCGCTCCGCGCCTGGCTCGATCCGCAAAAACTCGCCGCCTACGGGTTGACCGCCGCCGACGTGTCGACCGCGCTCGCGAGCAACGACTTCGTCTCGGCCGTCGGCAACACCAAGGGTCAGATGGTTCAGGTGACATTGACCTCGACCACGAGCCTGCACAGCTTGCGCGAATTCCGCGAACTCGTGGTCAAACAGATCAACGGCGCCAACATACGCCTGAGCGATGTCGCGACCGTCGAGCTCGGCGCGGACTCCTACGAGTCGCGAGTGGCGTTCGACGGCAAGGAGGGCGTGTTCATCGGTATCCAGGTGGCACCGAGCGCCAATCTGCTCAACGTCGTCAATGGTGTGAAAGCGGTATTTCCAGGGATCAAGGCCGATCTGCCGCAGGGGCTCAAAGGTCTCATCGTTTACGACTCCACCGACTTCGTCAACAGCTCGATCCACGAAGTCGCCACGACGCTGATCGAAGCCCTGCTGATCGTGATGTTGGTGATCTTCGCTTTCCTCGGGTCGCCGCGGTCGGTGCTCATTCCCATCGTGGCCATCCCGCTGTCGCTGATCGGCACCTTTGCCATCATGTTGATGCTCGGCTTCTCGGTCAATCTGCTGACCTTGCTGGCGCTGGTGCTCGCCATCGGGTTGGTAGTGGACGACGCCATCATCGTGGTCGAGAACGTGAACCGACACCTCGAGGGCGGCATGCCGCCGCTGGCCGCGGCATCGCTCGCGGCACGCGAGCTCGCGGGTCCGATCGTCGCGATGACCGTGGTGTTGCTGGCGGTCTTCGTGCCCATCGGTTTCCAGGGCGGCCTCACCGGCGCCTTGTTCGTCGAGTTCGCCTTCACGCTCGCGGGATCCGTGACGGTCTCGGCGGTGATCGCGCTGACCCTGTCGCCAATGATGTGCTCGAAGCTGCTGAAGCCGCACCGCGCGGATGCCACGGACTGGGAGACCCGGCTGGTCAAGTTCATCGATGCCCGTTTCGAGAAACTAGTGCATTGGTACCAGGGTAAGCTCGAGCGCAGTCTGCGCTATACGCCGGTGGTTGCGGTGCTGGTGGTCATCGTGCTCGGCGGCATCTACTTCCTGTACAGCAGCGCGAAGAGCGAGTTGGCGCCCCAGGAAGATCAGGCATTCATTCTCCTGCAGTCGACCTCGGCGCCGAACGCGACGCTCCAAGCCAAGGGAATCTACGACCAGGAAGCCTTCGAGATCGCAAACCGCACCGCCCGACCCGACCATGTATTTCAGGTCGATGCGCCGGGCCAGAGCATCATGGGATTGAACCTGCCACCGCGCGACAAACGCAAGCTCGGCAGCGACGCCCTGCAGAGCCAAGTCCAGCAGCAGATCGCCGGGCTTGCCGGGCAGAAGATCGCCGTATTCCAGCCGCCCGCGCTGCCGGGCGCGTTCGGCTTGCCGATTCAATTCGCCATCAAGACGACGGAATCCGCCACCCAGCTCAATGATGTGTCGCAGGCGATGCTCGCTGAGGCGATGCGGAGCGGCATGTTCATTTTCATCGACACGGACTTGAAGGTGGATCTACCGCAGTCGGTCATCGAGATCGATCGCGATAAGACCGCACAACTTGGCTTGACCATGACCCAGGTCGGCAACGCGCTCGGCTCCTTGCTCGGCGGCAATTACACCAACTACTTCAGCATCGACACCCGCTCCTACAAGGTCATTCCGCAGGTCGGAAGACTGTCGCGGTTGAACGTCGATCAGCTGAAGAATTATCCGGTCGCCAGCGTCGGCGGCGTGCCCGTGCTGTTGTCGACCATCGCCACCATCCGGCCGGTCACGGTGCCCGAGACGTTGAATCATTTTCAGCAATTGAACTCGGCGACACTCTCCGGCGTCATGATGCCCGGAGTGTCGTTGGCCGACGCCCTGAAGTATCTGCAGGGTCTCGCCGCCCGCACCCTGCCGCAGGGATACAGCGTCGACTACGGCGGCCAAGGGCGGCAGTTCGTACAGGAGTCGGGCGGCATCATGGCGACGTTCGCCTTCGCCATCATCATCGTGTTCCTCGCGCTCGCGGCGTTGTTCGAAAGCTTTCGAGATCCCTTGGTCATCTTGATCTCGGTGCCGCTATCGATTGCCGGTGCGTTGATCTTCATTGCGATAGGGGTCGGCGGCGCAAGCGTCAACATCTACACCGAAGTGGGCCTCGTGACCTTGATGGGGCTCATCAGCAAGCATGGCATCCTGATCGTCGAAGTCGCCAACACCGAGCAGCAGACCGGAAAATCCAAGCATGCAGCCATCGTGGCTGCGGCAACGATCCGATTACGCCCGATCCTGATGACCACCGCCGCGATGGTGTTGGGCGTGCTGCCGCTGGTGTTCGCCAGCGGCGCGGGTGCCGCGTCGCGCTTTGCGATCGGGCTCGTGATCTCGACCGGTCTCGCGATCGGTACCGTATTCACGCTATTCGTGGTGCCGGGGGTTTACATGATGATCGGCGCCACTCATTCTCGAGCCAGCGCAGAGCCCGCGCTGTCCGATGGATTGAAAGTTTATTAAAATCAAATAACTACAGGTAAAAACTCACGTAAAATATAATTTAACCGCCTTTTTTTCGCTATGTTAAATTCTGCGTTGCGTTTTGTACGGTGTCTTGTATATTCCGTCTGTAGAGTCTTGATTTGCCACGATTCGCAGAGGGGCCCAATGACGAGCGCTTGGGAAGGTTTACACTTTGCCGCTTTGGAGCTGGTCCGGTCCACACCGATCAAGCAGCGGCTGGTGTGTGCCTACCGTCGGCACTTGGCCACCCTTCCCGCCGATCAGTTACCCACCGAGGTGCGCGAATCCTTCGATCATGTGATGTCGTCGCTACAGGGCATCGTGCCCCTGCGTGGCGAAGATGCGGTATCGGCATCGGTGCGCAAAATGTCCATCCAAGAGGCGGACGAATGCTCGGCGCTCATCGTGGAAATTTATGGCGTCACCTGCCGGGCGCTGCTCAATGCCACGCGGCAGAGCGCCGCGGTGGTACAGCTGCATAGCGTGGACCGCGAGCCGCACGCGTACGAAGAACCGCCGCTGACTGCGTAGAAGGCGGCCGCCTTCAGTCGAGCTTGAACTCGATCGTATCCCACCGAGTGGTATCCTCGTGGCGTCCCTGACGCCGCAGCGCGTCAATCAAGTCGCGCTGGTTCCAGCCGCAGATTTCGTCGGCCAATTCCTGGATGGCCTTGGGTAGCGTCTCGGTGGATCCGAAGTGCTCCATGGCCACGATGGGGCGGTCGGCCGACTTTGCAAAATTCATCTGGAACGTCACCAATTCCGGAGCCCGCCGATACGTTGCGGGTACGATGACCATGACTTCGCACGCTGCGATCTGGCGGCGCAATTCCTCGCGCTCGCTCTCCTTGTCGATGGGGCGTTTAACCTGCGGTTGGCCGGTGTTCCGGTAGTGGAAATTGCCCGACGCCTCGAGATATTCGAAGACTCGGTTGTAATCCTCGTTCTCGTCCCAGCAGTGAGAAACGAACAGTCGCAGCGGATTAGCAAGCGAGGGCATCGGCGGAGTGTAGCAGCCTGCCCGACTCATGGTCGCGGTAGGCGCATCATGAGCCAGAAAGGCGGCTATCTCGCCGAAGGTCATGCGCGCGGCACCGTGCGTCGATACAATCGAGCGGGTGCGATTGCTGATCTACAACATCCGCTATGCCACCGGAACGGGCCCCGCGTTCCACCTGCCCCTCCCCGGCGCCGGATACCTGCGTTCCAACCCGCGGGTCTTGTCGCAAATAACCGACTTCATCAAGTGCCAGGATCCCGACGTCGTGGGACTCATCGAGGTCGATACCGGGTCGATTCGCTCTGGGATGGTCAATCAGGCGGATTTCATCGCACGCTCGCTGGGCCATTACTCCACCTACGAATGCAAGTACGGCGTGGCCTCGGTCAACCATCTAGTGCCCATCGTCAGAAAGCAGGCGAACGCCTTTCTGGCGGCGCCGCGCGTGCGCGGGGAGCGTTTCCATTATTTCGATACCGGAATCAAGCGCCTCATCATCGAACTCGAGTTGGATGACATCGCCATCTTTCTGGTGCATCTCTCGTTGAAGTATCGGCACCGCCAGTACCAGCTGCGCCATTTGTACGACCTGATCCGCAAAACCAGCAAACCAGTGATCGTGGCCGGCGATTTCAACACCTACTGGGGCGACCATGAACTCTACTTATTCATGCGCGCAGCCGGTCTCACCAGCGCCAATGCGCAAGGACTCCCGTCCTACCCCAGCAACAGTCCGCGCAAGGAGCTCGACTTCATCCTGCACAGTCAGGCGATCCAGGTGAACCGGTTCGAGATACCCGCCGTGAGATTCTCCGACCACCTGCCCTTGGTGTGCGACTTCACCATTCAACAGCAGGCGCAAGCGGCCGCTTGAACTCGAGGGCCTGGCCGACCAGTGCACGGAAGCCGGACCGGCGTGCGCCAGTGTGACCCAATGCAGGGTCGGGCAACCCTCCACGTATGATAGCATTCACACTGAAAATCATGGGGTTGTAACAGAAGGCGACGGCAATTTCTCGATGGAAGAACGACCTCTCGATCTCTCAGTATTGAAGAGATTCTCACCTCTCGACGGACTGAAGGCGGAGAACTTACACGCGCTTGCGCGCAAGACCCAGATCCTCGAGCTCGGCAGCGGCCGTGTACTGTTCAAACAGGGCGACACCGACAAGCGCACGTTCTACCTGGTGGCCGGCAGCGTCGAGTTGCGCTCCGATGACCGCCTCGTCGCCACGGTACGAGCGGGAAGTCCCGAAGCGCGAGCGGCCCTCGCTCCGGGCCTGCCACGAAGATTCACCGCGCGCGCCGTGGCCAACCTGGAATACATCGTGATCGACAGCGATCTGCTCGACGTGCTGCTCACTTGGGACCAGACCGGGCAGTACGAAGTGGCGGAACTGAGCCGCGACGGGCTCGACGTGAGCGGGGACTGGATGACCACGCTGCTGCAGACCAAGGCCTTTCACCGCATACCACCGGCCAACATTCAGGCCATCTTCATGCGCATGCAGCGCCTGAATTTCCACGCCCGCGACGTCATCATCAAGCAGGGTACCGAGGGTGACTATTTCTATGTCGTGGTCGCCGGCCGATGTGTGGTGACTCGCGAAACCCCGCTCAACAAGGAAGGCATCAAACTGGCCGAACTCGGCCCCGGCGATAGTTTCGGCGAGGAGGCGCTGATTGCCGAGGCCAAGCGCAACGCGACGGTGACCATGTCCACCGATGGCGTGTTGATGCGCCTCGGGAAGAGCGACTTTCAGACCCTGCTCAACGAACCCCTGCTGCAATGGCTGGAATATGACGCGGCCAAGGAAATGGTCGCCAACGGCGGCAAGTGGCTCGACGTCAGACTACCCAGCGAGTTCCAGAACTTTCGCATAGACGGCGCCGTCAACATTCCGCTGTACTTCATTCGCTTGAAGCTCAATGCGTTGGACAAGAACACGCCCTACGTGATTTGCTGCGACACGGGGCGCCGCAGTTCCGCCGCCGCTTACATCCTGAGTGAACGCGGATTCGAAGCTTACGTGCTGAAGGGCGGTCTCGCCGCCACCGAAACCGGCCGCGCGCGTCGGAACTAGACCTCGGCAACGTGATTTTGTATGGCTGAATTGACGCTTGCTTGAGTCGCCACATGGCTTAAGGAAAGGCCTGGGTGGGCGAGTATCCCCGCGGGAACTGCTCGTTCCCGTCGGGATGCCCGCTCATTCAGGCCAGGCGAAGCGGTCAAATGCACTATGCCGAGGTCCTAGCGCCGGGCTCCCCGTCTCTTCTTACATGGTGTGCGTGGGCTTATCCCCACCCAGTGCGCCGGCGAGGTAATTCTCGATTTTCTTCTGGGTATTGCCGCGGTCTTGATCGCTGAACTGCACCCCGATGCCGGCGGTCCGCTTGCCCTGCGCGCCTTTGGGGGTCATCCAGATGACGCGACCCGCCACCGGCAGTTTTTCCTCTTCGCCCATCAGATTGAGCAGCATGAACACCTCATCGCCCAAGCGGTAATTGCTGTTGGTGGGTATGAATAAACCACCGTTTTTCACGAAGGGCATGTACGCGAGATATAGCGCACTCTTGTCCTTGATCGTGAGGGTCAGCAACCCCGGTTTATTACTTGGACTTCGCAATTCCCACCGTGTAAAAAGTGCTCTAACCCGCCAACGCGGTACGTCCGCCGAGCAATAGTGCTTCCAGCGCCAGTTGTTGGTTCACGCCGGTGTTACCAAGGCGCCGCAGCTCTCTGGCCGCGTCCAAAAGTTCGAATAGCGCACGTATTTTGGGCTTAAGTAAAGCGGCAGGCAAGCGGACACGTCCCGCACTTTGACTCGAACCATCCCGCCGTAGGTAGGTATGTACGCGGCCTGTGATCCAGTTCTCGAGCCAGGTGATGCGCAATGCGAGGTTCGAGCCGACCCAGTGATTGGCCAGCACGGTAACGTCCACCGATCCCGCCGACAGGGCCTTGATGTCGGTCTGCATTTCCGCCTCCAGGACGGCGATGCCGGCACCTTGCATCTCAAGCGCCAACAAAGGGGCGCCTCCCGCCAGCACGAGGGCGGCCTCCCAGTTCTGCTGCGCCGCAACGTGTGCCTGAAGCCACCCCACCGCCACGCCGGTAGCGGGCGGACGCAGCACCATCCGCATGCAACGGCTGGCAATGGTGGCAGGCAAACGATGCGTGGGCCGCGCGATCAGGACCAGCAGCGTATCGGCGCAAGGCTCCTCCAGCGTTTTCAAGAAGGCGTTCGCGGCGTTGGTATTGAGCGCTTCCGCCCCCTCGATCACACCCACCTTGTAGCCACCCAAGTAGCTCTTCAGAACCAGCGCATCGATGAGTTCGCGCACCTGGTCGACTTTTATCTGCTTCGCATCCTCTTCCAATCTGACCGAATGATAATCGGGGTGGCTGTCGCTGCGCAGCAGCGCGCAGGACGCGCAAGCCCCGCAGGGACGAGCCACTGGTACCGTACCCGCCGCCAATGCCCCGTCCGCGGCATGAGCCTGCCGCAAAGCAGGGTCCTGCCCTTCGCACAGAACGAGAGCGGCCATCCAATTGGCCAGTTGCTCCGCGCCCAGACCGGGTGCGCTCAGCAGCAGTAGTGAATGCGGCAAGCGCCTCGCGGCCCGCGCATCCCGCAAGGGTTGCTGCCAGCGGGCGAGCCACGGCAACGAGTCGGCGTTCAGGAAATCCAAGATTTGGACTCCAGCACCGCGAGGATTTGCGCACCCACCTCATCCACCGGGCGCGTGGCATCGATGATCGCAATTCGGCCCGGTTCCGCTCGCGCACGCGACAGATACTCTGAACGCACGCGCTCGAAAAACTCCACTCGCTCGCGCTCGAAGCGATCGCGAGTCGTACCGACATCGCGCTTGCGCGACCGCTCCAGACCCACCGCCACCGGCACGTCGAGCAGCAGGGTGAGATCCGGACGGCGGCTGCCCTGGACCTGCGTTTCCAGGCGGGCGATGTGTCGCTCACTCATGCCACGACCGGCCCCCTGATAGGCGTACGTGGCGTCGGTAAAGCGATCGCAAATCACCCACGTGCCAGCTTGCAGGTGCGGTTCGATACGGTTGCTCAAATGCACGGCTCGCGCAGCGAACATCAACAACAATTCGGCCACCGGCGGCAATGCCTCGTCGCGCGGGCGCAGCACCAGATCGCGAATGCTTTCCGCCAAGGGCGTACCGCCCGGTTCGCGTGTGACGATGTGCGCCACGCCGCGCTCGTCAAGGACACGCGCGAGCCGTGACACCTGGGTGGTCTTCCCGACGCCCTCGATGCCCTCGAATGTCAGAAAACGGCCCGCCGCTACGTTCATCGAACCGCCTCCCCCGCCGGCTTCGGGCGCTGCCGCATCACGTACCTCGCCACTGCCGCATTATGTTGATCCAACGTCGCGGAGAATACGTGGGTGCCGTCACCCTTGTCGGACGCCACGAAGTACAGAGCGTCGGTCTGCGCGGGTCGCGCGGTGGCGACGATGGCCGCCGCTCCCGGGAGCGCAATGGGAGTCGGCGGCAAGCCGATTCGGGTATACGTGTTGTACGGCCCATCGGTGCGCAGGTCGACGGTATGCAGATCACCGTCGTAAGCCTCGCCCAATCCATAGATGACCGTCGGATCCGCCTGCAAGCGCATGCCGATACTGAGACGATGCAGGTACAGGCCAGCGATCTTGGGTAATTCCTCGGGCACCCCGCTCTCCTTCTCGACGATGGACGCCATGATCAATAGGTCGTTGGCCGACCGCAGCGGCAACAGCGGCGCACGGTTGGCCCAGGCGTCGTCCAACACACGCGTCAGCGCCGCATGCGCCTGACGCAGCAGTTCGAGGTCGGTGGTGCCGCTCGGAAACCGGTAGGTTTCCGGTAAGAACTGACCTTCCGCACTGCTGCCGGGCAGCCCCAATTTTCCCATCAGATCGATGGGTTGCGCCTGCAATGTCGATAGAATATCCGGATTGCGCCGCATGGCCGCCAATAAATCCTGCACCCGCCAGCCATCGACGATGGTCAAAGAATGCAGCAGGACTTGGCCGTTGACCATTTTCTCCAGCAGTTGCCGAGGCGTCGTACCGGGTTCGATTGCATATTCTCCGGCCTTGATGGCGGACGCCATACCCTTCCAGCGCGCATACAGAACCCACGCCCGCGGCTCCGCGACGATGCCCTGATGGCCTAAGTCCATGGCCACGCGCGCAAAGCGCGAGCCGGGCAATACCTTGAACCGCAAGGGTGAGGCCGCGTTCAGGGGTTCATCGAGGCTGCGATAGGCGCGCCACAGCACGCCCGCGGCACCCGCGATCAGCAACAGCGCTATTCCCGAGGCGGCAATTCGGGTGGAGCGGCTCAGTGCAATACCCGCCGTCGCGGCTCAGAGTCGGCGAAAAATGAGCGAGCCGTTGGTGCCGCCGAAGCCGAACGAATTCGACAAGGCGTACTCGATCGACATCGACCGAGCCTCGTTAGGCACGTAGTCGAGATCACAGCCCTCACCAGGCTGATGCAGATTGATGGTCGGGGGTGCGACCTGATCGCGCAGCGCCAGTACGCAGAAGATCGCTTCAGCCACCCCGGCGGCCCCCAGCATATGGCCCGTCATGGATTTGGTGGAACTCACCGCCAGCTCGTCCGCCGCCGCACCGAAGACGCGGCGGATCGCCGCGGTCTCGGCACGGTCGCCGAGCTCGGTGGAGGTCGCATGAGCGTTCAAATACTGTAGCTGATCGGGGTTCAAACGGGCATCGATCAATGCTTTGGACATGGCCTTGCGGGCACCCTCGCCATCCTCGGGAGGAGCGGTCACATGGTAGGCGTCGCCGCTCATTCCGAAACCGACGAGCTCGGCGTAAATCTTCGCACCGCGTGCCTTTGCGGACTCATATTCTTCGAGCATCATCGCGCCACCGCCATCGCCCATGACGAAACCATCTCGATCCTTGTCCCACGGGCGGCTGGCGCCGGCGGGATCGTCATTCCGTTGCGACAAGGCCTTGGCCTGGGAAAAACCGCTCATCCCGGTAACGCAGGTTGCCATTTCCGAACCACCGGCCAACATCGCATCGGCTTCACCATATTCAATGAGGCGCATGGCCAAACCCAGCGCATGCGTGGACGTCGTACACGCCGTCGCCACCGCGAGGTTGGGTCCGGTGATCTTGAAAGCGATCGACAAGTGACCGCTCACCAGATTGATGATGCTGCCAGGAATGAAAAAAGGCGAAACGCGCTTCGGCGAATGGGTCTCGAGAAACTTGTCGTAAGTGTCCTCGATGGACTCGAGTCCGCCCATGCCGGAACCCATGAGAATGCCGATTCGGTCGGCATTCTCTTCGGTCACCGTCAATCCGGAATCACGCATCGCCTGCATGCCGGCGACGACGCCGTATTGCATGAAGGCGTCCATGCGACGCGCGTCCTTCGCGCTGACATACGGCGCAAGATCCAGGCCGCGAATTTCACCGCCGAAATGCGTCGCGAAGTGAGTGGTATCGATCCGAGTCACGGGCCCGATGCCGCTGCGACCCGCGAGAATCGACCCCCATGCCGACGCCACGTCATTACCGACGGGCGATACTATTCCAAGACCCGTAACCACCACTCGTCGTTTAGCCAACGGCGACTCCTCAGACTTCCGCGACTAGCAGCCCGTCTGACTCTAGGCCTTGGTCTTGTGCGAGTTGATGTAATCGATCGCCTGCTGAACCGTGGTGATCTTTTCGGCATCCTCGTCGGGGATCTCCGTCTCGAACTCCTCTTCGAGAGCCATCACCAGTTCAACCGTGTCCAGCGAGTCTGCGCCGAGATCGTCGACGAACGAGGCGTCATTGGTGACTTCTTCTTCTTTCACGCCCAACTGTTCGGCCACGATCTTCTTAACTTGCTGCTCAACAGTACTCATCGTTATGGTGTCCTTTCGGGATAGCTATGTAAAATTTCGCCGCTCGACAAAGGGCTCGCGACCAGCCACCGGTATCGGCAGGGCGCGTATTTTATGTGAACGCGACCCCGGCGGCTACCTAGCACGCACAATTGATTGCCAGGGGTCGACCAGTACCTTGACAAACCACGTGGCTCATGCCATGTGCATTCCGCCATTCACATTCACTGTTTCGCCGGTTATGTAAGAAGCGTCAGGCGAGGCCAGAAATGCGACGGCGGCGGCGATATCGCCGGGCCGGCCGAGCCGCGCCAGCGGTATTTGCGCATTCAGTGTGTCTCTTTGCGCCTCGCTCAAGGCTTTCGTCATATCCGTGTCGATGAAGCCTGGCGCGACCACGTTCACCGTGATGCCGCGCGAGCCCACTTCGCGGGCGAGGGATTTACTGAACCCGATCATTCCGGCCTTGGCGGCGGCATAATTGGCCTGTCCGGGATTGCCGGTCAGCCCGACGACGGAGGCGATGCTGATGATGCGGCCGTTACGGGCCTTCATCATGCCGCGCAATACCGCTTTCGACAGACGGAACACCGATGCCAGATTCGTCTGCAGCACGGCATCCCAGTCGTCGACCTTCATGCGCAACAACAACGTGTCACGCGTAATGCCGGCGTTGTTACATAGAATGCCGATCGCTCCCTCGCGGCCATCGATGTCGGCGATCAGCGCATCGATGGATTCCTGGTTGGTGACATCGAGCACCGCGCCGCGCCCGCCCTTCGGCCCAAGACTCTCGGTGATACGAACGGCGCCGTCGGCGGTCGTCGCCGTGCCGATCACCCGCGCCCCTTCGTCGGCCAACCGCGCGGCGATCGCCGCACCGATACCGCGGGATGCACCCGTCACCAAAGCCACTTGTCCCTTCAACATGCGTAAACCCTCACCCGCCACGTGATTTTGCCAAGGCGTCGTCGAAAGCTTGAGCATCCTCGAGCGCCAGCATCGTGAGCTCGCGATTCTTGTCGATCCGGCGATTCAACGCGGTCAGCACCTTGCCCGGACCACATTCGATGATGCGTGTCGCACCGGCGTCGATCATGGTGCGCACGGTCGACGCCCAGTACACGGCAGTATGCAGTTGCTTCACTAAACTTGCGCGAATCTGGGGCGGTTCCGAGTAAGTGCGCACGTCCACACCGTATACGGCTACCTCCGCCACCGGCGCCACCGCGGTCGCCGTCAACCGTTCGCGCAATTTCTCCGCCGCGGGCAACATGAGCGAACTGTGCGCCGGCACGCTCACCGGCAACGGCATGACGCGTCGCGCCCCCTTGGCGGTCAGGACTTCACCGGCGCGCGCCACGGTCGGCGCATCGCCCGCGATCACCACCTGGCCCGGTGCATTGAAGTTGACGGCTTCGACCAATCCGCCGCCGTCCGAAACCTCCCGGCATACCGCCTCCACGTCTGCATCCTCCAGTCCCAGGATGGCGGCCATCGCGCCCTTGCCCTGCGGTACGGCGTCTTGCATGGCCTCCGCTCGAAATCTCACCAGGTCGACGGCCGTCGCGAAATTCAGGGCACCGGCGGCCACCCAGGCCGTGAATTCGCCCAGGCTGTGGCCCGCCATCAACCGCGGTGCGGAGCCGCCGCGCTCCAGCCACAGACGATAGGTCGCCACGCCGGCGGTGAGCATTGCCGGCTGCGTACAGGCAGTGGCATTCAGTGCCTCCGCGGGCCCCTGCTGGCAACGCTGCCACAGGTCGTACCCCAGAACTTCCGACGCCTCGGCGAAGGTCGCTTCGATGACGGGCGACGTCAGGGCCAGCGCTCCCATCATGCCGACGGATTGGGAGCCCTGACCGGGAAAAACGAACGCAACTGACATGCAAATGGCCCCTAGGGACGAGTGAGGTGGCGAATTATAGCGGTCCGTCCGCAGAGTGCAGCACCCACCACGAACCCACTGAGAGCACCATAGAGGTGCGCATCCACCACGACCAGGGGAGGCTCATGCCCCCCGAATTGCTCATAGGCCAGCTTGGCGCTCAGGCACACCACGAGGAGCCAGCGATCCCATTCGCGACCGATGAGGTGCTTGGCCGTGCCGGCCGCCATCACGGAGTGCAAAATACCGGAGGCGCCCACGTACCAGGTCACCCCGGGGGAGAACCACCACAGACCCGAACTGATGCCTAGGGCGCCGGCCGATACGATGAGAGTCCACTCGACCACGTCGAAGTCGTCGGCGAAAAGAGACCACATCAGGACCAGACCCAATTCATTCAGTATGAGATGATGCAAGTCGAGATGCACGCAGTGGGCGGTGAGCAACCGCCACCACCCGCCCGCGGCGATCGCCCCGCGATCGTAGCGCAGCAGCGAGCCCACGGTGTCACCCAGACCCCATAACAGATCGAGTAACAGCACGATGGCGAGCAGCCCAATCCACCGGCCGCGGTCCCAGCGCAGTGCGCTTGCGAGCCCCGCCAGTCGATTCGGCTCTTCGCGGGTCATCGATCGGCCCATTTTGGTATCATGTCGCGTATTTTCGAGGTCAACATGGTCAAACGCCAAAGCGGTTTCACTCTCATCGAAATCATGGTCGTGGTCGTCATTCTGGCAGTGCTCGGCGCACTGGTGGTACCGAAAATTCTAGAGAACGTCGACAAGGCCCGCGTCACCCGCGCGCAGAGCGACATCCGGGCGATTCAGACGGCATTGGATCTGTATCGTCTGGATAATTTCAAATACCCCACCACCGAGCAGGGTCTCCAGGCGCTGGTGAAACAGCCATCCGATCCGACCATCACCAATTATCGCTCGGGGGGCTACCTGCCGTCCTTGCCCAAGGATCCCTGGAACAACGTCTACCTTTATACGAGTCCCGGAGCCGACGGACGCGACTACGACATCACCACCTATGGGCGTGATGGCAAGCAGGGCGGCGACGGGTACGACGCCGACATCAGTACCAGCACCCTCGATCAAAGATAAGGCAAGGGCTCACGAGCTCGCCGATGCGCGACAGGGGCTTTACGCTGGTCGAAATCCTGGTGGTCGTGGTCATCATCGCCGTCGTGATTTCGCTGGCGGTACTGTCGATTGGCGTGACCGGCCGCGATGCCGGAGTGGATCAGGAAACGCGCCGCATCGAGGGTCTGATGGGACTGCTGCACGAACGCGCCCTGCTCGAGGGACGCGATTTCGGTATGCGCATTGAACCCGCGGCCTATGAATTCGTGGTCTACGATCCCTTCAAGGACCGCTGGACGCCCATGGATCAAGATCGTGAATTTCGCCATCGGGACCTACCCAAGGGCCTGAGCTTCCAGCTCGAACTCGATTCGCAAGTCGTCGTGCTCAAGCCCGTCGACCATGATGTACCGAGCGATCAGGGGCCGCCGGCTCCGCAGCTGGCGATCGCCGCCAGCGGCGAGGGAACACCGTTTCGGTTGACCTTGACGCGCGAGGCGACCAAGACCAGCGCCACGGTCAAGGGCGATGCGCTCGGCAAGGTGTCGCTCGACAACTCGGATCACCCGGCGCCGACCAAGCGCACATGAAGCCCGGGCACGCGCAAGGATTCACGCTGGTGGAAGTGCTGGTCGCGCTGATGGTGGTGGCGATCGGGCTCGCCGCGCTGATGGTCGCGGTGAGCGGCACCGCCCGCACCAGCGGCTACCTGCGCGACAAGACGCTGGCCCAATGGATCGCGCTCAATCGCCTGAGCGAGGTACGCTTGAGCAGCAACAATAAATTCGCCCAGAATACCGACACGGCGGCAGTCAGTTTCGCCGGCCGCACCTGGCACTACGACACGCGGTATTTCGATACCAGCATTGCGACGATGAAGCGGGTGGTGGTGCGCGTATATGCCGGGGATGCCAAGGCCAAGGGCAACCCGCTGGCGGAATCCACGAGTTTTCTAGGTACGGCGGTGGGCACACCCGGCGCCTCCAACATCGACTGGACCCAGGGCGAAACCGTGCAGAGCTTGGGCTCGGCGTCGGGCAGCGTGGCGGGGGCGGCCCCCACCACGACTACCGGTACGAGTGGGGCCAGTACAGGCGGGCCCGGCACGAGCGTGACGCCCGTCGTGCCCTCCCCCAACGCCGCTCCCACCACTCCCACGCCGGTTCAACAATGACCGTCCGCCGCATGCCAGCACGCCTGCCCTACGGTTTCACCTTGGTCGAGCTGTTGGTAGCGCTGTTGATCCTCGGGATCATGTCGGCGCTGGGTTACGGCACCTACCGCGCCGCACGGATTTCGGCCGACCGCACCGAGGAGTCGTTGCAGCGCTCGCGCGAACTCGAATTCGGCATGCGGGTGCTCGTCATGGATTTCGCACAGATGGTGCCGCGCCCGGTGCGCGACCCCTTGGGTCAAAGCCGGCTGCCGGCGCTGCGTGGCAGTTCGGGTAACGGTACCAGCGCGGGCACAGCGGACACGAGCGTCGGTTCCTCGAGCTCGATTTCCAGTTCGAGTTCGGGGATGCACTTCGACTCCGGCCCCGGCTTCAACTCGACCGCCGGCAGCGGGACCACGACGAGCCTGCCGCTCGCCGATCTCACCCGTGGCGGTTGGTCGAACACGGCGGGGCAGCAGCGCAGCACGTTGCAACGCGTGTCCTACGCCTTGGTGAACGGTGTGCTCAAACGCAGTTACACTACGGCGCTCGACACGGTACAGGGTAGCCAACCGGTGATACAGGACCTCTTCACCGGCGTGAAAACCGTGCAATTGCGCTATCTGGACGCCAATCAGGCGTGGCAGAACCAGTGGCCGCCGGCGTCCATGCTGCAGCCAGACAGCTTATGGAGTCGCCCGGTCGCAGTCGAGATCACCATCGAGTTCAACGACTGGGGACGCGTTCGCCGCCTGATCGAGGTGGCCGGATGAAAAGTCCAGCGCCGCGCCGGCTTGCAAACACGCCGCGCCGACAGCGCGGCGTGGCGCTCATCATCGCGCTCATCCTCGTATCGCTCGCCACCATTTTGGCGACCAAGCTCTCCTTCGATGGGTGGATAGAACAACGACGCACGACGACCGTTCTGGCCTCGGAACAGGCACTGCACTTCGCCATGGGGGCCGAGGCGCTCGCCGCCGACGTCCTGAGCCAAAATCTACAGAACGGCGGCAATCAGGACACGCTGGCGCAGCCCTGGGCGCAGGGTACGCAGCCTTTGCCGCTGACACCGGAAAATGACGCGGAGGGTGAGCCCATCGGCAGCCTACAAGCGTCCCTCGAGGACATGTCGGGTCGCTTCAACCTGAATAACTTGGGACGCGTGGGCTCGGATGGCAAACCCGACCCCCAGCCGTTGGCGCAGTTTCAGCGCCTGCTGGTGGCGGTGGGACTCGAGGCCAAATGGGCCGGCATTGCTCGCGACTGGATCGATGCCGATGATCAAGCAGGCAGCCCTGACGGTGCCGAAGACTCGGTCTATACCTCACAAACGCCGCCGTACCGCACCGGCAACTGGCCCATGACCAGCGCCAGCGAACTCATGTACATGCCTGGATTCGGCGCCGACCGGTACCGCAAAATCGCGCCTTACGTGGTCGCACTGCCCACGGCCACGTCCACCGTCAACGTCTGCACGGCATCGGCGGTCGTGCTGGAGAGCTTCGCGGACGAACTGAGCGGCGAGTATTCCGGCAGCCCCGCGGTGTTGACCAGCGGCCGTAAGGAAGGCTGTTTCCCGGACAAGGCGACCTTTACGAAAATAGTCGGCAATGCGGTGCCCAATTTGGCGCAGCTCATCGCAGAAAAGTCATCCTATTTCCGGCTCACTACCCGGGTCGAGCTTGGCACTACGGAGTTCACCTTGTACAGTCTTTTGCTACGGGCGAACGGCGGCAAGGTGACGCCGCTGCTGCGCACCTTCGGAACAATCTAAGAAACACATGCCGCAGACACTATTGCTACGCTTGCCGACGACCGGTTCCGACGACGCCGAGTGGTTGACCCTCGATGGCGGGGGCGAACCCATCACGGCGCGGCAACGTGGCCCGTTGAGCTTGGCCGCGGCAGTCGGCCGCGCGGCCCGCGTGGTGGTGCTCGCACCGGCGACGCAGATGTTGCTGGCGGAGCCAGAACTCCCCCCTGGTAGCGGGGTCAAGCTGGCACGCGCAGTGCCTTTCGCTCTGGAAGAGCAACTCACGGAAGACATCGACCAATTGGTGTTTGCGCTCGGTAAACGCCGCGTCGGCGGCGGTACTCCCGTTGCCGTCGTCTCGCGCAGCCTGCTGGAGGGTTGGATCGCCGACCTGAACGCCGCGGGCATCGAGCCGCTCGCACTCTATGCCGATATGTCGCTGCTGCCGCAAAACCCGGGACAAACCGTTCTATGGTACGAGAATGGACGTTTGTCGGTGCGGCGTCCCGACAGGCTGCCGTTCGCGGTCGAACTGACTCCGGTTACCGAAGCGCTGATCGTCGCCGGGGTGATAGCCGACCCGCTCGCGGCGAACGCGCTGGAAGATGCGTTGGAACCGCGACTCTTGGAAAGCGCCCTCTTGTATGTGACGCGCGAGGATTGGGCTACGATCCAGGACGAGATCGAGACGGTGATCGATCGCTTCGCCTCACTCAAGATCCAGCTGCTGTCGGATGGCGCGCTGCCCTGGCTCGCACGCGATCTCGCCGCCACCGACGCGGTGAATTTGCTGCAAGGCGAGTTCGCGAAAACCGCCGACTATGGCGCCAGCTTCAATCGCTGGCGCACTGCCGCGGCTCTGGCGGCAGCACTGCTGGTGGTACACGTGGCGGCGCAGGCCTATGAACTGCATAGGGCCAAACACGCGACGGCGGCGCTGGATAGCGAAATCGCCCAGGTGTTCGCCGCAGCTATGCCGGCCGAGCCGATGCAGGACCCGCGGCACCAGATGCAGATGCGTCTGGAACGGATTCGACATTCCGGACCCGGGCCGCAGCATTTCCTGCGCACGCTGCAGACGCTGAGCGGCGCCCTGGCCACGGCGCCGAAGACCAGCATCGACTCGATGAGTTATCGCGAGGAGTCGCTCGATATGAAGGTCACGGCGCCGAGCCTAGCGGCTCTATCGCAGCTATCACAAGCCGTGGGCAGGCAGGGGTTTACCGCAGAGATTCAGTCCTCGACGCCGGTGGGTTCCGGCGTCGAGGCGCACCTGCAGGTGCGTTCGCAAAGCTCCAAGGCGCACCCATGAACACGCTCAAGACCTGGTATGCCAATCTGCAGGCGCGCGAGCAACGGATGGTTCTCATCGGTGCGATCACGCTCGGGTTTTTGCTGCTGTTCGGCGGACTCATACTGCCGCTCGAATCCGCGGTCTCCGCAGCCGTCAGAACCCAGCGGACACGCCGCGAAGATTTGACCTGGATGCGCATCAATGCCCCGGAAATACAGGCCGGTAGCGCGACGCTTGCGGCGGATACCGGCGAGGCGCCCGTGGTGCTGGTGGATCGGGTCGGGCGCGAGGCGGGCCTCGGCAGCGCATTGCGCGGTACCCAACCGAGCCCCAACGGTGTGCGCGTTCAATTGGAAGCGGCGCCCTTCGACACCATGATCACCTGGCTGGCGAACCTCGACGAGCACTACGGGCTCGCGATCGAATCCATTTCCGTGGATCACGCCGCGCGGCCCGGAGTGGTGAATGCCAACATCAGCTTCGCCCAGACGAGGCGCTAAGGCTGCGCCGCCGCCGCGGCGCTCGAGGTATGTAGGGCCGCTCGTCCTGATGGTCGGCCTCGCGGTGCTGACGGTCGTCGTCGTCGCCCTGCCGGCGTCGATGCTGAACCGGATGCTGCCTCCTCAGGTCCGAGCGGAGGACTTGAGCGGCAGCGTATGGCATGGCTCGGCGGGACGGTTACTCGTGAATTCACAGGATGCGGGCGCCATCGAATGGCACATCCATCCGTGGCCGCTGCTGACGCTCACGGTGGCGGCGGATGTGCATTGGGTGAAGATCGGATTCGTGGCCGACACCAACGTGGAGGTGGATCGGCACGGGGCGACGGTACGCAATCTCGTGGGCGGAGGTCCGATCGAGGACCTGCGCGATTTGGGCATCGGCAGCGGCTGGCGCGGCACTTCGCAGTTCAAATTCAGCGAGGTGAGGATCACTTTCGGGGACAACCCGGGCTCGCCTGGCGCGGTGTCCGTGCGTTCCGCGGTCGGCGACCTCGACGTCGTGGACCTCTCCTCACCGCAAATCGCCGGCGGTGCCGACTTGGGCGGCTATGCGCTGCGCCTTGCGAACGGCGCGATCACCCCGGACGCGGATGCGACTGCGGAACTCTCCGATACGGGCGGGCCGCTGGAAGTCAAAGCCACGATTCATTTCTCCGCGAAGGAGCGCACTGGCCTTCTGTCGGGCACGCTCGAGGAACGCCCCGAGGCGTCCGCGGCATTGCGTAGGGAACTGGACAATCTGACTCAATTGCATGCGCGCGATGCCGAGGGGCGCATTCCGGTCGAATTGGAATTCACGCTCTAACAGGCTGCCGAGTGTGAAACCTGTCGCTCTATGATGCAGAGAACTTGACGCTATAGTGGCGACTCCTTAAGGTACGCGCATGCAAGGTCCCATACCCATCGAAAGCCGCGCGCTCGGCACGCTCGCCTATATTCGCAGATCCATCGATTCCTCCGGCTCCATGGCCGTGCCCGGCATGGCCGGTATCGTGATGGGCGTCATCGGTGTCATCGCCACGCTCGTGGCTTCAATGCCTCACGGCGTGGCGCACTGGCTGGAGATCTGGCTGGTCGCCGCCGCCGTCGCACTCGTGGTCGGCGGGGCAACGATGGCGCGACAGGCGGCCGAAGATGGCCACTCGCGCTATCTCGGTCCGGTGCGAAAGTTTCTGTTGTGTCTCTGCCCTGCGCTGTTCGCCGGAGCGGTATTGACGTTCTTGCTGTGGCGCACACACGCCACCCATCTCATTCCCGGTGTTTGGCTGCTGCTCTATGGCTGCGCCGTGCTCTCCGCGAGTACCGTCACCATCGCCCGTACGATGCGGCTCATCAGCATCATGGGGGTTCTTTTCATGCTGCTGGGATTGCTGGCGTTTGCCTCTCCGCCGCGTGTGCATACCGCGATTCTCGGCTTGGGTTTCGGTGCCCTGCACAGCATTTTTGGAGTCTTGATCGGGCGAGTGAGCTATGGCGACTAAGTCTACCGCCGCGCGACGCACCGAGTCAGCCGAAACCACCGCGCTCAAATCCCGGGCGAATCCTGTTCCCGTGGCCCGCGCTGGCGATGACGGCGGCTTCGATCGGCTGATCTACGAAAGAGTGCGCCTCGGCATCATGAGCGCACTCGCGACCAACGATGAACTCACGTTCAACGAATTGAAAGCCTTGTTCGACGTCAGCGACGGCAATCTCGGCGCCCATGCGCGCAAACTCGAGGAGGCTGGTTATATCGCGTGTACGAAATCCTTCGAGGCGCGACGCCCAAAATCCCGTTATCGGATCACACAAGTCGGCCGTAAGGCACTGCTGCGCTACCTCGAACACATCGAAGCCGTCATCAAGGCGACTCGCCGAATTTGAATGCACGCCTGAAGGACACGCATGCACGTAGCTATCATCATGGACGGAAACGGTCGTTGGGCGACGCAACGCGGCTTGCCACGTACGGCGGGTCACGCCGAAGGCGCGAAGGCCGTGCGCAGCATCGTGGAGACGGCGGCGCGGGCGGGCGTCGAGACGCTGACGTTGTATGCGTTTTCGGCGGCTAATTGGACACGTCCACGGCTCGAGATCGCGGCATTGATGAAATTGTTCGGCCAGTACTTGTTCAGTGAAACCCGCCGCTGCGTGGAGCAGTCCATCCGCGTGAACGTCATCGGCCGTCGCGACCGTCTGAGCGACAACTTGTTGCGGTCGATCGAACAAAGCGAACGTCTGAGCGCAGCGTGTAGCGGCATGCACCTGCGTATCGCGGTGGACTACTCATCGCAGTACAGCATTCTCAAGGCGGCGCAGCGCGCGAATGGCATGCTCCCTAAGGATGTCGACATGGCGGCCAGCCATTTCGAGGATCTGCTGCACGAAGTCGATCATTCTTCACAGGCCGCCGGCCCGGTCGATCTGTTGATCCGTACCGGTAACGAGCGGCGCCTCAGCGATTTCTTGCTGTGGGAATGCGCATATGCGGAGCTACATTTTAGCGACTGTTTGTGGCCCGAGTTCAACGAGAGCCAATTCCATCTCGCGCTCGAGGATTATGCCGGAAGACAGCGTCGATTCGGCGGCCTGATCGCCCAGCGCGGCGAGAAGCCTTGATACGTGACCGCCTTCGTGCACGAGTGCCTTGACCGCTCCTGAATCATCGAGGCGACTCCGTGATCGACCAGCGTACGAACCACGCCCCGCAGGGTTGTGTGTCGTCCGCTCGGCCGAGTTGCCACAGCACCCGGCCGGTGGCGGCCGGAAATCCCGCCACCGACACGCTCGAGAGATTCGCCTCCAGCATGAGTTGCCCGCCCCCGGATAATTGCCAACGCACCGCGACGACGCCGGCACCCCGCACCTCGTACGTGCCGCCCTGTCGAATGCTCGCTAGCATGGGCACCACGGACGAGTGCCGAATCGCCAGTAGTTTTTTATAGAAATCCAGCCATTCGCCGTGCTCGGGTCGGTCGAGGTCGCGCCAATCGAGCTTGGCGGATTCGAAGGTACTCGCGGCCAGAGGATCCGGGATGCGCTCGCGCAATGCCTCGTCCTGAAACTCCGGAAATCGGGCGAACTCTTGCCGCCGGCCATGGCGTACCGCCTCGGCAAGATCGCCAGAGAAATCGCAGAAGAACGGGAAGGGTCGCGTACTGCCCCACTCCTCCCCCATGAACAGCATCGGCACCTGCGGCAGCAACAGGTAGACGGAGGCGATGGCGCGCAGGGCATCCGATGACGCGATACTCGCCAGGCGCTCGCCGAAGGCACGATTGCCGATCTGATCATGATTCTGAATGAATGCGACGAAGGCCACAGGCGGCAGCAGACCGCTGGGTTCACCGCGCGGTTCGCCGCGAAATTCCATCAATTGGCCCTGAAAGGCAAAGCCTTCGGCCAGCGCTCGTGCGAGCGTCGGTGTATCGTCGACATAGTCGGCGTAGTAGCCGGTCCGCTCGCCGGTGACGGCCACATGCAACACATGATGCATGTCGTCATTCCATTGCGCCGTATATTGCCCGGGAGCGCCATTCGCGGTGCGCACCAGCCGGCGTGACTGATTCTCCTCGTTCTCGAGCACCAGGTGTGCGCCCGGACGATATTCGCGCACGCGCTGCGCGAGTTCATCGAGCAGATGCCGGGAGCCATCATCGAGGATGGCGTGTACCGCGTCCAGCCGCAAGCCGTCGAGTCCGTATTCTTCGAGCCAGTACAGCGCGTTGTGAATGACGAACTCGCGCACCGGTTTGCTATGAGCGCCATCGTAGTTGATCCCCGCGCCCCAGGGAGTTTTGTGCCGATCAGTGAAGAAGGTGGGTGCGTATACCGGTAGATAATTGCCGTCCGGCCCGAAATGGTTGTACACCACATCGAGCATGACCATGAGACCCCGCGCATGCGCCGCGTCCACCAACGCCTTCAAATCCTCGGGTCTGCCGTAGACCGAATCGGGCGCGTAACAAAGCACGCCATCGTAGCCCCAGTTGCGGGAGCCTGGAAAATCCGCAATCGGCATCAACTCCACCGCAGTGATACCGAGTGCCACGAGATGATCCAAGCGGCCGATGGCGGCGAGAAACGTGCCCTCGGGAGTGAAGGTGCCGACATGCAACTCGTACACCACGGCTTCGTGCCACGCGCGGCCGTTCCAAGCCGCATCGGCCCAGACATACTCATCGGCATCGATCACTTCGCTCGGACCATGCACATCGCAGGGTTGAAAACGCGATGCCGGATCGGGCACACGCAAGCCATCCGGCAGCATGAACTGATAGCGGCTGCCCGCGGCGGCTGCACGGGTGGTCAGCTCGTGCCATCCATCCGCGGCTGCCACCATCGTCAGAGTCTGTTCGGAGCCCGCGGCGTCCGCGGCTTGCAACGCGATGACGACACGCTCGCAACCCGGTGCCCAGAGACGAAAACGTACCCCGCCGTCTGGCTGCAACTCCGCGCCGTGGGGCATGCGATGCCGCTTCCGCGACCCTTCCAGTACGGGAGGCACAGCCTTGATCGTCATAGGGGTCTCATGCTGCCCAGCAGCGCGTCCGACGCGCATCAGTATATCCACTGTTCTTTTGTAGGACACCGCCGCATTAGGACGTCTCATGGTTTGATTTATCCCCCGCTGCGGGCTACGTGATGTAAAATTATTCGCTAACTAACGGTCTAGTACCTCTTTATCCAAGGACTCCACCATGATGAAGCGCAGCGGCGTATCCATCCCGCTGGCGCCGATAATCGGCTTGGCTTGCGCCGGCTGGTTGGCGGCTTGTTCTGCTAAGGCGCCACCACCGCCAAATTCCGTACCCCAGGTCGGTGTCCTGACGCTCAAGGCCCAGCCGGTCACCATTACCACCGACCTGCCCGGCCGCACCGTAGCCTATCGCGTGGCCGAGGTGCGACCTCAGGTGAGCGGCATCATTTTGAAACGCCTGTTCAAGGAAGGCAGCGACGTGACGGCGGGCCAACAGCTCTACCAGATCGATCCCGCACCGTTTCGCGCGAGCTTGGCCGCCGCGGAGGCGACTCTGGCGCGGGCACGCGCCTCGTTGACCACCGCCAAGCTGCTCGCTCAGCGTTACAAGCCTTTGGCTGAGGCGCACGCGGTCAGTCAGCAGGATTTCGACAATGCGCTGGCCTCCGAGGCGCAGGCCGAAGCGGATGTCGCCTCGGGCAACGCGTCGGTGGATAGCGCCCGCATCAATCTGACCTACACACGGGTACTGTCCCCGATCTCCGGTCACACCGGACGTTCATCGGTCACCGAAGGTGCGCTGGTGGCCACCGCACAGACGGCGGCTTTGGTCGTGGTACAGCAGCTCGATCCGATCTACGTCGATGTGAATCAGCCGAGCACGCTGCTGCTGCGGCTGCGGCGCGAACTGGCCGACGGCCTGCTCACCAAGGTCGGAACCGACCAGGCTCAGACGCGGCTCTCGATGGAAGATGGTTCGCCGTACGCCCTGCCTGGCACTCTGCAATTCGCTGAAGTCACCGTCGATACCGGCACGGGCTCGGTCACCTTGCGAGCCGTGTTCCCGAATCCCGCGCACGTGTTGCTGCCCGGTATGTTCGTGCACGAGCACATCAACGAAGGCGTCGAGGACCACGGCGTTCTGGTACCGCAGCGCGCGGTCACTCACAATCAACGCGGCGAGGCCACGGCGCTGGTGGTGGGTGCCGACGCGAAAGTCAGCACTCGCGTGCTCAAGACGGATCGCGCCATCGGCGATCAGTGGCTGGTCGCCGAGGGGCTCGCCGCGGGTGACAAGGTCATCGTCATTGGCCTGCAGCGGATCGGATCGGGGACCGCGCGGGTGGCACCGCACGAAGTCACGCCGGCCGAACTCAGCGCGACCGCGCCCGCCGCTACCGCAGCTCAGCAGCATTAGGCGGGATCTTGTCCGAGTTCTTCATCGATCGACCGATCTTCGCCTGGGTCATCGCCATCGTGCTGATGATGATGGGCGCTCTAGCCATCGTGAAACTGCCGATCGCGCAGTACCCGAGCATCGCTCCGCCCGCCGTGTCGGTGACCGTCTCGTACCCTGGCGCCTCCGCCGACACCGTGCAAAGCACGGTGGTCCAGGTGATCGAGCAACAGCTCTCCGGTATCGACCATCTGCTCTATTTCTCGTCCGAAAGCGACAAGGACGGGAGCATGACCATCACGCTGAATTTCGATCAGGGCACGAATGCCGACATCGCCCAGGTCCAGGTACAAAACAAAGTCCAGTTGGCCACGCCGCTGTTGCCGACGGAGGTCCAGCAGCAGGGCATTCGAGTCGCGAAGTCCACCAAGAACTTCCTGATGGTGGTCGGGTTCATGTCCACCGACGGCACGATGAGCAACGCGGACGTGGCCGACTTCATCGCGTCGAAAATCCAGGACCCCATCAGTCGCACCACCGGAGTCGGCGACTATCAATTGTTCGGCTCGCAGTATGCGATGCGCGTCTGGCTCGATCCGGCCAAACTCAACAATTACGCGTTGACGCCCGTGGACGTGAGCAGCGCGATCCAAGCCCAGAACGTGCAAGTCGCTTCGGGCGAACTGGGCGGTCTCCCCTCCGTCGCATCCCAGCAATTGACCGCCACCATCGTCGGCCCCACTCGCTTCCAGACGCCGGAGCAGTTCGGCGCCATTCTCCTCAAGGTCAACGGCGACGGCTCGCAGGTCCGCCTGCGCGATGTCGCACGGGTGGGGCTCGGCAGCGAAACCTACTCGATCAACTCGCTATACAACGGCAAGCCGGCGGCGGGTTTGGCGATCAAACTCGCGAACAACGCCAACGCACTGGACACCGCGAAGGCGGTGCGTGCCACCGTGTCCAAACTGAGCGCGAGCTTTCCGCCGGGCCTGAAGGAGATCTATCCGTACGACACCACCCCGTTCGTGCGCATTTCCATCGACGAGGTGGTGAAAACCCTGTTTGAGGCCATCGGCCTGGTGTTTCTGGTGATGTTCTTGTTCCTGCAGAATATCCGCGCGACCTTGATCCCCACCATCGCGGTTCCCGTGGTGCTGCTCGGCACCTTCGCCATCCTGCTGGCCTTCGGCTACTCCATCAACGTACTCACCATGTTCGGCATGGTGCTGGCGATCGGCCTCTTGGTCGACGATGCCATCGTGGTGGTCGAGAATGTCGAGCGTGTGATGAGCGAGGAAGGACTATCGCCCAAGGATGCGACCCGCAAATCGATGGGACAGATCACCGGTGCGCTGGTGGGCATCGCGCTGGTGCTATCCGCGGTATTTCTACCGATGGCGTTCTTCGGCGGCTCCACGGGCGTGATCTACCGCCAGTTCTCCATCACCATGGTCTCGGCCATGATCTTGTCGGTGTTGGTGGCCCTCATCTTCACACCGGCCCTCTGCGTCACCTTATTGAAACCACGTCCGGCCAAGCAGGGCACGCGCGGCTTCTTCGGCTGGTTCAATCGTGTATTCGACCGCGGCAACGAGAAGTATGAGAGCGCGGTGGTGCATGTGGTCAACCGTACCGGGCGCTATCTTGCGATCTTTGCGGTGATCGTGATCGTGATGGCTGTGCTGTTCGTACGCATCCCCAAATCCTTTCTGCCCGATGAAGACCAGGGCATCATGTTCGCCCAGGTCACCACGCCGCCGGGCACCACCATCGAGCGCACCGAAAAGGCGTTGACGCAGGTGCGCGACTATTTTCTCAACGACGAGAAAGCGGCCGTCGCGGGCGTGTTCACCGTATCGGGATTTAACTTCGCGGGACGCGGGCAGAACTCCGGGCTGGTGTTCGTGTCCATGAAACCCTGGGAAGACAGACCGGGCGCGCACAACCGGGTCCAAGCCATCGCCGGGCGTGCCAGCCAGCATTTCGGCTCCATCGCGGACGCCCAGGCCTTCGCCTTCGCGCCGCCGGCGGTATTGGAACTCGGCAACGCCACCGGTTTCGACCTCGAGTTAGTCGACCGTACCAACCAGGGTCATGCCAAACTCATGGAGGTACGCGACCAACTCCTCCACCTGGCGCGTGGGGATCCACAACTCGAAAAGGTCCGTGCCAACGGACTCGACGATGAGCCGCAGTACGACTTCGAGATCGACCGCGAAAAGGCCGCCGCGCTCGGCCTCTCGATCAGCGATGTGAACAACACGCTGTCGGCGGCATGGGCCTCGCAATACGTCAACGACTTCATCGACCGCGGCCGTGTCAAACGCGTGTTCATCCAGGGCGATGCGCCGTCTCGCATGCTCCCCCAGGATCTCACCGATTGGTACGTGCGCAACTCGGCCTCGCAGATGGTGCCGTTCTCGGCCTTCGCCTCCGCTCATTGGAGCGTTGGTTCCCCCAAGCTGGAGCGTTACAACGGCGCGCCCTCGGTGGAGATTCTCGGGCAACCGGTCGCAGGAGTGAGTTCCGGCGCGTCCCTGGACGCGATGGAGCGCTATGCAAAGGAACTACCATCTGGCTACGACCTCGAATGGACCGGGCTATCGTATGAAGAGCGTCTGTCGGGCTCGCAGGCACCCGCGTTGTACGCGATCTCATTGGTGGTCGTATTCCTGTGTCTGGCGGCGCTTTACGAGAGTTGGTCGATCCCGGCGGCGGTGATGCTGGTGGTGCCGCTCGGTGTGTTGGGTGCGATCATCGCGACCTTGGCGAGAGGCCTCTCGAACGATGTGTTTTTTCAGGTGGGTCTACTCACCACGGTGGGATTGTCGGCGAAGAACGCCATCCTGATCGTGGAATTCGCCAAGGAAAATCACGACCGCGGGATGGAATTGATCGAGGCCACCGTGAACGCGGCCCGCCAGCGTCTGCGTCCCATCTTGATGACCTCGTTCGCCTTCATTCTCGGCGTCCTGCCGTTGGCCATCTCGAGTGGCGCCGGATCCGGTGGCCAGAACGCCATCGGCACGGGAGTCATCGGTGGCATGTTGTCCGCCACCCTGCTCGCGATCTTCTTCGTACCGGTATTCTTCGTGGCGGCACTGCAGCTATTCGGCGACAAATCGGCCGGCGGCGCGGCGGCGGAGTCATCGGCATGATGCACAACCGCAGCGCTGCCGGCGCCCTCTGCTCGGCACTCGCCGCCTTGGGCGTAATGTCCGGCTGCACGCTGGCTCCCACCTATCAGCGTCCCGCTGCTCCCGTGACACGGCAGTGGCCTGATGATCCCGCGTTCGAGCCCGCGCAGGGTACCGCCGGGACCGCCGCGGCGACCGCCGCCGACATCGGCTGGCGCGATTTTTTCACCGACCTGCGGCTGCAAAAGTTGATAGAGATCGCTCTGGCGCACAATCCGGATGCCCGCTTGGCGGCGCTCAACATCATCGCCGCCCGCGCCCAGTACCAGATTCAGCGCGCCGATCTGTTTCCCACCATATCGGCCACCGCGCTCGAGGAGGTCGAAAAATATCCGCCCGCCGTCCTAGGGATCGCCACAGGCGGCGCCACGGGCGGATCGGCGGCAGCCGGTTCAGGTTCCTCGGTATTCCGATATTTCGATGTGGGGGTCGGTTTCACATCCTACGAGCTCGACCTGTTCGGACGTGTTCGCAGCTTGGATCGGCAGCGCTTGGAACAATACTTCGGGTATGTCGAAACGCGCCGCAGCACTCAGATCAGCCTGATCGCGGAGGTGGCAAACGCCTATTTGACGTTGCTGGCCGATCAGACCCTGCTGAAGCTCACCACGAATACGTTGGATAGCCAACGCGGCTCGCTGGAGCTCACCAAGATGAGCTTCGATGGCGGGGTCGCGACCGCGTTGGACTATCATCAGGCGGAAACCTCGGTGGCCACGGCTCGGGCCAACCTGGAACAGTACACTCGTCAGGTGGCGCAAGATCAGAATGCACTGGTGCTGTTGCTCGGCGCTCCACTGCCCGACGATCTGCCGGCGGCGAGCGGCCTGGACGAGGAACGCTTGCTCGCCGATCTGCCGGCGGGCCTGCCTTCGGACCTGCTGGCGAGACGGCCGGACATACTTGCGGCGGAGCATAATCTGATCGCGGCGAATGCCAACATCGGCGCTGCGCGCGCCGCATTCTTTCCGAGCGTCACCCTCACCGGTAACTTCGGCACCGCCAGCACTGAATTATCGGGTTTGTTCAGTCACGGCTCGACGGCCTGGACCTTTTCCCCGCAGATAAATTTGCCACTATTCGCCGCCGGCGCCAACGTCGCCTCGCTCAAGCTCGCGAATGTGCAGAAAAAAGAGTACGTCGTGCAATACGAACAGAGCATCCAAACGGCGTTTCGCGAGGTCGCCGACGCCCTGGCGGGCCGCGGCACGCTGGAGCGCCAGATTGCCGCCGAGCGGCAACTAGTCGATGCGACCGGGGAGAGTTATCGATTGTCCGACCTGCGTTTTCGCAATGGAGTCGACAATTACCTCGCCGTGCTCGACGCACAACGCTCACTCTATGGTGCGCAGCAAACTCTAATCAGCGTCAAACTCGCACGACTTCAGAATCTCGTCACGCTGTACAAAGCCTTGGGCGGCGGATGGACTGAACGTACCGCACAGTAACTGGCGCGCCCCGCGCCACGGGCGCGTAGTCTCACACGAACATCGGTCGCCGTCGGTCCGCTAGCGAACATAGAAAACATACCGACCAATACGTCTCCCAATGTTCGACGCCGCACAGACGGGTCTTCGTTTGAATTGTAATTTCCACAATACGCACAACCGTGCGGGCCAAATGTGGGTAAAAACGACATGGAGGACACCCCGGAGGGTATCGCCAACGCCGTTGCGGCAGTCGGTCGGTTAGATGCCGTTTCCACCTCGTTGCAAATTTTGTGCGACGTCACCGGGTTGCGCTACGCCGCGGTCGCGCGGGTCACCGACAAAACCTGGGCCGTGTGCGCGGTCAAGGATCGCTTGCATTTGGGCATGGAACCCGGCCATCAACTCGCCCTGCATGACACGCTATGCGGTACCCCCGCGGCGTTGGTCATCGAACGGGCGAGTCTGGACGCGAGGTATATCAACCATCCGACGATCGCACGTTATAAAATAGAAAGCTACGTCTCGATGCCGATCGTATTGAAGAACGGCGGCTATTTTGGCGCTCTCTGTGCATTCGACTCCCGGCCGACGAAGCTCGCCGCAGCGCACATCGTGTCATTGTTCAGGCAATTCGCCGGCCTCATCGCTTCCCAACTCGACAATCAACTCCGTCAAGAACGCGAACATGCCGCCTTGCTCGACGAGCGGGCGGCCAGCGAACTGCGGGAACAATTCATCGCGATTCTAGGCCATGATTTGCGCAATCCGCTGCAAGCGATCTGTTTCGGCAGTGACGTACTGGAGCGGAAATTGCGCGACCCGCTGCTGCGCGGCCATGCGAGCCGCATCAAGACGAATGCCCTGCGCATGTCCGCATTGATCGATGACGTGCTCGACTTCGCACGCGGCCGCTTAGGGGGCGGCATCGGTCTGGAACTGACCAACGTCGACGATATCAATTCCGGCCTGATGACCGTGATTCAGGAACTCGAGGATGCTCAACCCGGCTGCGAGATCATTTCGAACATCAGCGTCACCCGCGCGGTGCGCTGCGATCTGGGACGTATTCAACAAGTCGCCTCCAATCTTTTGGGCAACGCGCTGACTCATGGACGACCTGAAAGCGCGATCCGGATCTGCGCACGTGACGACGAGGACGATCTGGTACTGGATGTCTGGAATGCCGGCGAACCTATTCCCGCGGAAAGTATCGACAAAATTTTTGAACCGTTTTGGCGGCATTCGATCTCGGCTAGCCGCAACGGACTGGGGCTGGGATTGCATATTTGCTCGCAAATCGTCCGCGCCCATCACGGCCGAATCTCGGTCACGTCGACTCGGGAAGGCGGTACCCAATTCACGGCACGCCTGCCCTTGGGTGACTTGCAGAGAATACCGTCAGTCACCCATACGACCCAGCCCGTACAGGCGGTCGCGGTCGAACAACGGTGACCGGGTCATATGACAAACAAGTCGCAATGGCGCGTGGCGCGACGCCATGCCGTGTTCACAATCCCGCGGACATCGCGGCGCATATTTCAACTGGCACATTATGGTCAAGACATGCAAAGCGTGACGTCAACCGCTGGGTTGATGCAGAATTGCTTAGCGGTTCACTGACACAATGATTGCTTCACAGTAACGTCGCGCGACTGATGAAACACCTATCGACAAACCTTTGCAGCAAGACGAAAGTGAACGACTTGCATGCCCGCCTGAAGGCGGTGGTGGACGAGGCTGTCGCCGCCAATCCGAACCGCACCATCATCACGAATATCACCTTCGACCGGCCGGTCGAGTGCGATGCCGCGCGAATCCAGGAGTTGGCATCGCATCTGTTGCGCAACGCTCTGGCGCATGGTGCGCCGGGCGGCCCCGTGAGCTTCGTCGCCTCGGCCCACGATGATGATCTCGAGATCGCGGTATGGAACGACGGCGGCGTCCTCTCGAAACAGAGTATGCAGAGTCTGCTGAAGCAGGCGTGGATTCCGGCGAGCGATCGCGCCAGCCCAAGTCTTGGGTTGCACGAGTGCGCGAACATCGTTCAAGCTCATCTAGGCACGATCGACGTCACGTCCTCGCCTACGGATGGGACCCAGTTCATTGCGCGAATTCCCGTGACGCGTTCCCGACGACTCCACTAGCGGCCAGGCTAATGATGCGCCGCGAGCTCGTCCATCGCGGTGATGAGGGCGGAGCGGATGCCGGGCTCGGTCGCGGAGTGACCCGCATCCTCGACGAGGATCAGCCGAGATCCGGGCCATGCCTGGTGCAATTGAGTCGCCGTCATCGGTGGGCACAGTAGATCATAGCGTCCCTGTACTATGGTTCCCGGCAGGTGACGGATGCGCTCCATACCGCGCAACAGGTAATCGTCAGGCTGATAACGATTGTTGCGGAAGTAATGCACTTCGATGCGCGCCATCGCATAGGCGACATGCTCCTCGCTCGAACCGGTCAAGCGCGCCGAGTCCGGTATCAAATTAGCGAGGGTGGCCTCGAACAAACTCCAGCGCCGCGCGGCGGCGAGCCTGACCGTGCGCTCCGGGTGTTCGAGCAGTCGCGCATAGCCCTCGAGCGGGTCGTCGTCGCGCAATTCGGTCGGCAACCCGCCGAGCAACATCTCCCACGCTTCCGGACGAAACAATCGCCCCGCTTCGAATAGCCAGCGGATTTCCGCTTCGCGCATAGTAAAGATGCCACGCAGCGTAAGGCTCGAGGTTACCGATGCGAATTCCTGTGCGTAGGCCAATGCCAGCGTCGAACCCCATGAGCCGCCGAAAACATGCCACGCCTCGATGCCGCGCAGCTTGCGCAGCGCTTCCATATCGGCGATGAGATGCGCGGTGGTGTTGTTACGCGTTTCGCCATTCGGAGTGGATCGGCCCGCACCGCGTTGATCGAACAACACGATCCGGTAGCGCGTCGGATCGAAGAAGCGCCGGCTCGAGGCGGAACACCCGCCACCCGGCCCACCATGCAGAAATACCACGGGCAGACCATTGGGATTGCCGCACTCCTCCCAATACACCGCATGAATGTCGTCCACCCACAGACGACCCGACGCATAGGGTTCGATGGGTGGATAGAATTCACGCATACGTGGTAGTGAATCAGGCCTTGCCGGCGGCGCCGACGAGTTGCAACGCGGGAGCGGCGGCGGCCATAGCGTCCAACAGCTCTTCGATGCGGGTGAACACCGTCGCCAGCACCTGCGATTCGGGAAGGTTGGTGATGCGGAAGCAATTTTTGTAGGCCACGTTGAAGCTCACGCCGGGCGCCACCAACACGCGCTTGTTCTCGAGCAACGCCAACGCGAATACCTGATCGTCGAAATTCGGCAGCAATTCCTGGCGCACCTCGACGAAGGAATACAGCGCGCCCATGGGCCGCGCCAGGCGCAAATACCGGCTACGCGCGACACACTCCAGAATCGTTCTGCGCGACTCGTACAATCGCCCGCCCGGCCGCGTGAGTTCACGGATGCTCTGATAGCCACCGAGCGCGGTTTGCACCGCCCATTGACCGGCGACGTTACTGCACAGCCGCAGTGAACTCAGCAACTCCAAGCCGCTCAGGTACTCCATCGAATTCTCGACATCGCCGGAGAACACCGCCCACCCCACCCGGTAGCCACATGCCCGGTACACCTTCGACAGGCCGCTCATCGTGCAACACAGCGTGCCTTGCACCAGCGTGGCCATCGGCACGAATTCCGCATCGTCGTACAAAATCTGATCGTAGATCTCATCGGATAGCACCACCAGCCGATGCTTCTCCGCCAGCCGCGCGATCGCGACCAGCGTCTGGCGGGGGTAGACGGCGCCCGTGGGGTTGTTCGGGTTGACGATGACGATGGCGCGCGTGCGACGGGTGATGAGCGCCTCGATCTCTTCCGGGTCGGGTACGAACCCGCGTGCGGCATGGCAGGGATAGTGGACGGCGCGACCGGTATTGAGATTCACGGCGGCGGTCCACAACGGGTAGTCCGGACTCGGCACCAACACTTCGTCGCCGGGATTCAGCAAGGCGCGCAGCGTCAGATCGATCAGTTCGCTGACACCGTTGCCGATGAAAACCTCGTCCACGGTGACGCCTTGCACGCCGCGCTCCTGTTGCTGCATGACCACCGCTTCACGCGCTGGGAATATGCCCTTCTGGTGCACGTACCCCTCGCTGTTACGCAGATTTTCGATCATGGCGAGGCGCATGGTCTCGGGCGTGCGAAAGCCGAAGGCATAGGGGTTGCCGATGTTCAACGAGACGATATCGTAGCCCAGCCGTTCCAGCTCCAGCGCCCGGCGCGCCAGCTTGCCGCGAATCTCATAACGCACGTTGGCCAGGCCATCGCTGGCACGCAATCCCGGCCGGGTGGTTTGTCTTTGTTTCATGCCGCGTAAGAATACACGACCTCAAGCGTCCCGGACATCGAGCGTATCCCGCAAGTAGTCGCCCAGGATGTTGAGCGACAACAACAGGCCGGCGAGAATCGTAGCGGGCACCCACAAAATCCAAGACGCCGCATCGATCTCGCCGGCCCCCTCCGCGATCAACGTTCCCAGGCTGGCGTGCGGCTCCTGGATCCCTAAGCCCAAAAAGCTCAGGAAACTCTCGAAAAGCATGATCTGCGGCACGGTCAACGTGGCGTAGACGATCACCGGGCCCAAGAGATTCGGCACGACATGCTTGACGAGGATGCGCACGCTGCTCGCGCCGCAGGCGACCGCCGCTTCGATGTACTCGCGCCGGCGGATGCTCAAGGTTTGACCGCGCACGATGCGCGCCATGCTGAGCCAGCCCACGGCGCCGATCGCCACGAACAGCAAGTGCTGGCCACGGCCAAAGACGACGGTCAAGAATATGACGAAGAATATCAGCGGCAGTCCGCTCAATACCTCGATGAGCCGCATCATCAACTGATCCGTGCGTCCGCCGAGATAGCCGGCCACGGCGCCGTAGGCGATTCCCACGCCGAGACTGATGAGGCTGGCCACGAGACCCACGGCCAACGACGTGCGTGTGCCCTCGAGCGTCCGCGCGAACAGATCGCGCCCCAAGCGATCGGTGCCGAACCAATGCGCGCCGCGCATGCCGGGCGGCGCGGCAACCTGGGCCCAATCCAACGTCTCGATGCCGTTCGGATTGAATGCCGGGCCGCACAACGCCAGCGCCACCACCAGCACGATGATGCCGAGCGCCACGAGCGCCACGGGATTGATACTCGAGCGGCGACCGGCGCTCATGCGTCGAACCGGATGCGGGGATCGAGCCACGCATACAATAGATCGACGATGAGACCCATGCCGATCAACAACGCCGAATAAATGATCACCATGCCCATCACCAAGGTGTAATCGCGATTCAAGGCCCCCTGCACGAGATACCGGCCGATGCCCGGCAGCCCCGCGATCGACTCCACCACCAGCGAGCCGGTCATGATCGAGGCAACCGCGGGGGCCAGATAGCTCGCGACCGGAAGCAACGCCGGACGCAGCGCATGGCGCAGGATCACGGAACGCACGGGCAGGCCTTTAGCGTATGCGGTGCGGATGTACGGGCTGCGCAGTGTGTCCAACAAGCTGCCGCGCGTCAGGCGCGCAATATAGGCGAGTGGCGGCAGGCAGAGCGCGATCACCGGCAGCACCAGATGACGCAGTGAGCCGGGCTCCCAGCCGATGATCGGCAACCAATGCCAATAGACGCCGAAGATGAGTCCTAGAACGGGCAGCACCACGAAGGAGGGAACCGCGATGCCGATCGCCGCCAGCGACGTCGCCGCATAATCCGCCGCGGAACGCTGGTGCAAGGAGGCGAAGATGCCGAGCGGTATGCCGAGGGCCAGAGCCAGAGACAACGCCAGTCCTCCCAGTTCCAGGGTAACCGGAAATCCCTGCCCGATGAGTTCGTTCACCGTGAAATCAGTGTACTTGAACGAGGGTCCGAAATCGCCATGCGCCAACGCCGCCAAATAGCGTCCATATTGAACCCAGATCGGTTGGTCGAGGCCGTAGGCGCGCTGCAGATTGGCCATGATCTCTGGCGGCAATGATTGCTCTTGGTCGAAAGGACCGCCGGGCGCGAGCCTGATCAAGAAAAAGGTCAGCGTAACGATGATGAACAGCGTGGGTACCGCACCGGCCAGACGCTGCAAAAAATATCGGTGCATTGGGGTACCGAGTATAATCCGTTAATATAGCCACTGGCGCCTCAAGGGACATAGGTAGTAATGCAAAAGATCATGGTTTGTATCAAGCGCGTTGTCGACTACAACGTGCGTATTCGCGTCAAACCCGACGGTAGCGGCGTCATGCTCGACGGCGTCAAAATGAGCGTGAATCCGTTCGATGAGATCGCCCTCGAGGAGGCGCTGCGGATCAAGGAGCGCGTCGGCAACGTCGAAGTGGTCGCGGTCAGCATCGGCGTGGCCGACACACAGCAACAGCTACGCACGGCGCTGGCAATGGGCGCCGACCGGGCGATTCTGGTGCAAAGCGACGTGGCGGTGGAGCCGCTAACCGCCGCCCAAACTTTTCTCGCCTTGGCGAAGAAGGAAAATCCCGATCTGATTTTCTTGGGTAAACAGGCCATCGACGACGATGCGAATCAGACTGGCCAGATGTTGGCGGCGATCTGGGAACGCCCCCAGGCCACCTACGCGTCCAAAGTCGAGATCGGCGGCGAGAAGGCGACCGTCACGCGTGAGATCGATGCCGGCCTCGAAACCATAGAAGTCGACCTTCCGGCGGTGGTTACCGTGGATCTGCGCTTGAACGAACCTCGCTATGTCAAGTTGCCGGATATCATGAAAGCCAAGAAAAAGCCTTTGGACGTTACCTCGCTGGACGCCTTGGGAATTCGCGCGGAGGTATTCCTCAAGACGCTCAAGACCGAGCCGCCCGCCCAGCGCCAGAAGGGTGTGATGGTCAAGGATGTGGCCGAACTGTTCGGCGCACTGAAGAAAAAGGGTTTGATCTAATGAATAAAGTACTCATCATCGGTGAACACGACGGCAAGTCGGTCAATCCCGCGACCGCGAAGTGCGTCACCTGCGCGACCGCGATTCCCGATGTGGAAATCACCATTGCATTGTTCGGCGCCGATACCGCCGGGGTGGCGGCACAGGCCGCCGCGATCGCCGGGGTCAAGGCGGTGGTGCGCGTGGATCGACCGGAAAACGAACATCCGCTGGCCGCTATATTCGCCCCGCAGGTGGTGGCGCTGGCAGCCGATTACACCCATGTGTTCGGACCGTCGACCAGCTTTGGCAAGGATCTCATGCCGCGAGTCGCCGCCCTACTGGGCGTCTCGCAAGTCAGCGATTTGATGGCCGTCGAAAGCGCCTACAAGTTCCGTCGGCCCATCTACGCGGGCAATGCCATCATCACCGTGGAAGCCGACGCGGCGCGAAAGCTGGTGGCCACGGTGCGCGTCGCATCCTTCGAAGCGGCTCCCGCGGGCGGCACGGCGGCGGTGGAGTCAAAGTCGCTGAGCGTTGCCCTGCCCGCGCACACCCGCTATGTGGGCGCGAAATCCGGCTCCACCGACCGTCCGGATCTGCAGACGGCGGCCCGGGTGGTCTCGGGTGGCCGGGCGCTGGCAAGTGCCGATAACTTCAAGATCCTGTACAGCCTGGCGGACAAGTTGGGGGCCGCCGTCGGCGCCTCCCGCGCCGCGGTCGATGCCGGATATGCGCCGAACGAAATGCAGGTGGGTCAAACCGGGAAGATCATTTCGCCGGAAATCTACATCGCGATTGGTATCTCTGGCGCGATCCAGCATCTGACCGGCATCAAGGATGCGCGCACCATCGTGGCGATCAACAAGGACGGCGAAGCGCCGATCTTCGAGGTGGCCGATTACGGTCTGGTGGGCGATTTGTTTCAGGTGGTTCCGGAACTCGAGAAGCTGCTGGGAACCTGATTAGCGGCTACTCGTTGCCTCGGGTCGCCGTGGCCGCCGCATCGATGGCTTCGGCCATGAGATCCGCATGTTCGGGGCGAAATGGCAGCGGCGGCCGAATTTTGAGTATGTTGGCTGCGGGGCCGTCGGTGCCGATCAAGATCCTCGACCGCGATGCCAGCGCATTGACGATACTCTTTGCGCGGCGGGCGGCGGCGATCCGATCGTGGCCCTTGACCTCCAGACCCAGCAACAAGCCGCTGCCGCGGACCAAGCCCAGACAGTCATGCCGTGCGGCCATGCCTTCGAGCGCCCGCCGCAGGTAGGCGCCGGTCGCCGCCGCATTCTCGGTCAACCGTTCACGTTCGATCACCTCGAGCACCGCCAGTCCGGCCGAGGCCGCCACAGGATTGCCGCCGAAGGTGGAAAAGAATCCGGATTTCGCCTGAAATGCCTCGATGATTTGGCGGTTGGCGATGACCGCCCCCATGGGATAGCCATTGCCCATCGGCTTTCCCAAGGTGATCATATCCGGCAACATTCCGCGCCGCTCATAGCCCCAAAAATGTGACCCTGAGCGCCCGAGTCCGTATTGCACCTCGTCGGCCACGATCAAGGCGCCGGCTGCCCGAATTCGCGTGGTCACCGCGTCCGCCCACGCCGGCGGGGGATCGTAAATGCCGCTGCTGGTCATGGCGGTATCGATGAAAAATGCCGCCGGCGACCACCCTCTGCCTGCAAGGCTACGAATCGCTCGATCGGTACTTTCGACCGCGGCGGACAAAGCGTCGCTTGGAACGGCGTCGCCGGCCCGCAGCCCCTCGGGCGGTGGCGGTAATACGACCACGTGATCATGATGATCGGGCTGGCCCGACCCGGGCGTCAGAGCGGCCACGGCGTCCGTGATGCCATGGTAGGCATTGGCCATGATCAGGGCGCCGCCATGGCCGGTCGCGAGTTGCGCGATGCGCCACGCCACATCATTGGCTTCGCTGCCGGAATTGACGAAAATGCAGGCATTCAGATGCGGCGGACAGCGTGCCAGGAGATGCTCCGCATACTCGAGAACACGCTCGTGCAGGTAGCGGGTATTCGTGGCCAGTATCGACGTCTGCCGCTGAATGGCGCGCACCACCGTGGGATGGCAGTGCCCGACATGGGGGACATTGTTGTAGCCGTCCAGATAGGCACGGCCCTCGCGGTCGTACAGCCAGACACCGTCGCCCCGCACCATGTGCAGCGGTCGCTCGTAGAACAGTTCCGCGCCGACTCCCAGAAGACGCTGACGGCGGCCTAGATCGATGGACGCAGGCTTCGGCACAGCCGTACCCGCGGCATGATGCCACTCACGCGATAACGCCTCGCGACCCTCTCCCAATAACCAGTCCAAGGAACTCGCAGCAGTGTCCGCCGCCTTGTCGAGAATCGCCGCGCCGCCGCCGTACTCAGCACGCCAGGCATGCAGCAAGATCGTCACCGCATGTCTGCCGGCGACGAGGTCGAACAGCACGGCAACGTCGGCGGAATCCAGCGTCACTTCCAGGGCATAGCCCTCGAGCAGGGTGGACAGCGCGGCCGCATCCGTCACCGCCTCCGTCAACAATTCGGACATCGCGACCGCCGGCTCCAAGATCAACGGCCCATGAATCATATCGCCGAAATCCAAGACGCCGCACACCGTTCCCGATGCCGCATCGATCAGCAAATTGCCCCCATGGCAATCACCGTGGATGGCTTGTGCCCGTAGGCTGCGCAGCACCGGTAGCCGGTCCTGCACCACCCGGATGACACTCTCGACATTGCGCCGGACGTCCGTTTGGGTGATGCAGCGCGCGAATTCCAGCAACTCCGGCAGACGGCGCACGTCCCAGGCGATGTGTTGCGCCAACGCCGGGTGGAAGAACCCGCGCAGCGCCCGATCGATGCGGGCCAGCGTAACGCCCACGTTCTTGAGCAAGGAACGATCAGGCGCACAGTCGGACAGCAATCGTCCCGGCAGGTAACTGAGTAGACAGCTCGAGTAGGTGAGTCCGTCCCGGGTGACGCTCCCCAGATCCGCCCCAGCCATCGTCGCGTGCAGCCTGGGAACGGCAAGCGTGGGGTCTTGTTCCGCGATATGCCGCAACACCCGCACCTGACACTCCGTGGTCCGGGGATCCGCGGCGCCATCGACGATCTTCAAGACGTACTCTTGGCCGTCGGCCGTACGCGCATGAAAATTACAATCACGCTCGCCCGATAAGGAACTGACCGTCACCGCGAGGCCGTACAGCTCCCGGGCCACCCGCTCGGCTTCGGTAACGCCGAAAACCGGGGGCGCACTTCGCAAGGCTAGCAAGGCGGCTACAGCTGTTTCAGTACGTAGTCGGCTGCGGAGACCTTGAATTCACCAGGGCTCTCGATATTCACCTGAGTCGCCACACCGTCTTTCACGATGATGGCGAAACGTTGTCCACGCAACCCCATGCCATATCCGGTGGCATCGAGCTCGAGGCCGAGGGCCTTGACATATTCCCCATTGCCATCAGCCAACATCAGGATCTTGTCGCCGACACCGGCCAGCTTACCCCAGGCATTCATGACGAATACATCGTTGACCGCGGTGCAGGCAATGACATCGACGCCCTTGCCCTTGAGCTCATCGACGAGTTCGACGAACCCCGGCAAATGCTTGGCATCGCAGGTCGGTGTGAAAGCGCCCGGTACGGAAAAGAACACCACGGTCTTGCCCGCAAACAGTTCATCGGTCGACAGCTTCTGCGGGCCATCGGTGGCCATGCGCGTGAAGTTGCCCGTCGGCATCTTGTCCCCGACCTTAATCGTCATGAGCCGAGTTTCTCGGCGTAGAGTTCCCACAACTTGAGTACCCGCGGACTGATGTTCGGCGCGTTCTTGAGGCCGGCGAAGGCCTTCTTCGCCTCAGGGATGTTCTTCAACGCCACTTCCGAGCGGCCAAGATACACATAGGCTTCATCCAGATGTTTGATGCCCTGTTTTTGGAAACCACGATTAATGGCGGTCACGGCGCTCTGATAATCGCCAGCACCGAAGAACACCTCGCCGCTCTTCACATCGAGTTCACCGGCGGGATTCTTGGCCGCCTCGGCATCAAATTGCGCCTGGCCCTTCTTGTCCGTGTCGGCGCGAGCCTTCAGAGCCGCCATCAAGCGCGTCGCGCGGTCCTTCTGATCGCCGAGCAGGCCCGCGGCCATCGCCTTGTCCAACACGGCGGAAGCTTCACCGGGCAATGCGGCATCGCCGAGCAATTGCGCCATTTCCATGAAGTCGGTGCCTTTGTCCATGGAGTTCGTATCGAACATGATTCGATAGATCATCAGCAGGTTGTGGTCGTCACGCTCGTCCTGACGCTCGATGCGCAATAGCGTGTTCCAATAGCTCGTCTTGTTGGTGAGCCTGATGAGATCAATGTCAGCCGCAGCCATCCCCGCCGTATCACCGGCATCGGATGAGCATTGCAGCTTGAAGAGGTACCAATTCTCCTTGGGCGCTTCCCCCGCCTTGCGGGCGGCGGCGACCGCCTTGTCGGCCCAGATAGCCGAGTCCTTGCAGTTCTTCTGCAGGTAGTAAAGCTGACTGATGATGCCCAGATCGTCGGATTTGGCGACACCCTCGTCGGCCATCTGCTTGCCGAATTGCAGCGCCTTGTCGTACTGCTGATTGCTCGCGGTGAGGCTGAACAATCTACGGGTGGTCATCGCGGCATCTTCGGCCGAGTATTGGCCCGTGGCCAGCGCCAGCTCGTAGTTCGACTCGGCCTCTTTCAACTTGTTGAGTTTGATATCGGCGAATGCCTTGAAATCATAAATCTTGAGCTTGTCGTAGGGAGTCAACGGTGACTTCTGCTCGGCCTCGTCCAGATTCTTCAACGCCTCCTGCCATTGACCCGACTGCAGCGCCTTTTGCGCCGCGGTCATTTCCTTGGCGATGACGCGGCTGATCTCCTGTTTCTTGTCGGCCGCGAGGGCTACCCGTGTATTCACGGCAACGCCGGCAACCACCAATGCCACGCCTAAAATGATGCCGGAGCGAATGTACTGAATCGAATGAGTCATTAGCAAACCTCTACCTTTGAATCTGCTGTCGTGAATCTGCTGTCTTTTGAGAAGGCCAATCGAGAAACGGCGCGTGAACCCCTCTACAGGTTCGACGCGCCGTGGTAATTAAACCATCCCCATCGGGCCCCGATGGAAACTCTAGAACAGGTCGTTGTTGACGAAGCCTATTTTCTTCAAACCCCTGCTCTGCAGGTCAGCCAGTGTTTGCGCCACCTTCTCGTAGTGGGCGAACTTGTCGACGGTGATATGGACCTCTGGCTGCGGATCCTTGGTCGCCTCCGATGAGATGTAGTCCTGCATGGTCTTGCGGTCCACAGCAGTCTTGTTCCACGACAGAGTACCGTCGAAGTCGATCGACAAGTCGATGATCTCGGGCGGCGGCGGTGGCACGAAATTCGGCGGCGGCGGCAAGGGATTGTCGATCTTCACCGCGTGAGTCACGGGTGGGAGCGAGATGATGAAGATGATGAGCAACACCAACATCACGTCGATGAGCGGCGTCATATTGATATCTGTAAACGAGCCGCCCTCGTTACCACCTACTGCCATTGCCATTTCTATAGTCTCCTACTGCGTATCGGCCGGACGATCACCATTGCTACTACCTCAAACACCTTACTGGGCATCGCCGGACGCTCACCATTGTCACGACCTCAAATTTCCTACTGGGGGGGCCTCGCCGGGACGCTCACCATTGTCACGACCTCAAATTTCCTACTGGGCCTCGCCGGGATGAAGCGGCTCTGTGAGAAACGCCACTTTACGGATACCGATTTGCTGCGCGGCAACCAATACCTGCCCCACGTACATGTAACGGACATCGGAATCGCCGCGGATATGCACTTCGGGCTGGGGATCCTGACCGGCCACGGCACGCAACTCGGCCTTCAACGCCTCCTGGCTGGGTAGCAATTTGGTATTCCAGTAAATACCGCCGGCCTTATCCACGGTGATGGACACATCCTCCGGCTTGGTTTGCGTAGGCAGGTTGCTGGCCTTGGGCAAAGTGACCTTGATCTGTTTCAACGCCACGGGGACCGTGATGATGAAAATGATCAATAACACCAACATGACGTCCACCAAGGGCGTCACGTTGATGTCCGAGAGCACCTCCCCTTCGCTGTTTCCGCCGGTAGTCATCGCCATTGAGGCTTACTCCTAGCGGGCGGCGGCAGGGGTGGACTTGATGCCGGCCGGCGGAGACTTCTCCATGCCCAAACCCATCTTCACACCTGAGATCAGGTACGCATGCAGCTCATGGGTGAAATGACTGACGCGTTCCTGAACGTTCTTGTTGCGGCGCAAAAGAACGTTGTAACCCAACACGGCGGGGACGGCGACGAACAAACCGATGGCGGTCATGATGAGCGCTTCACCGACGGGGCCGGCCACCTTTTCGATGGAAGCGGAACCCGAGGCGCTGATCGCAATCAAGGCGTGGTAGATACCCCACACCGTGCCGAACAACCCGACGAACGGTGCCGTGGAACCTACCGAGGCGAGAACCGGCAAGCCGGCCTGCATACGGCTGACGACAGCGTCGGCCGTGCGCTGCAAGGATTCGGTGATCCACTCGCTGGTACCGATGGCGCTAGACAGTCGCGCCTTGTTGGTTTCATGGTATTCGAAAGCCTGCTTGCCGGTCTCGGCGAGCGCGCGGAACGGATTACCGCCGCCCTTCAGCTTGCCGAGCGCGTCGGTCAGACTGGAGGAACTCCAAAATTCCTTCTCGGCCTCGATAGCTTGCAGACGCAGACGGCGCTGATCGAAAAACTTAGTGATCATGATGAACCATGTCAGCAAGGACATGACCAACAAGATGACGAGTGTCGACCTCGCGACCAGATCGCCCTGCGCGATGAGCGCACCAAGGCCAAACGGATTTTCAACAGTAGTCTCTTGCATTGACCGATTTCCTCTACTTAGACAAATGGTGTGAACGAATTAAACGATTACGAACCGAGCAGCCAACGCCACTAACCTCTAACGCCTCTCAAACTACTCAACTAACGCCGCTACTTGTTGGTGAGTTTCCAAACAATGGGCAACAAGCTCGTCTTCTCGACCGGCTTCCCATCCTCTGTGGCGGGAATCATCCGCTGACCATGCACGCCCTTCAAACAGGCTTCATCCAAGCGCGGGAAGCCCGAGCTGGTCTGGATCGATTCGCTGGTAATCCGGCCGTCGGCCGACACCGTCACCTGAACGATGCATCGCCCTTCCTCGTTGGCGCGCTTCGATGCGTCGGGATAGTAGTCCTCGCCGATCTTCAGCGGGTGCTTCGGGTCCATCTTGATGTTCGTGCCCGCCTTCGGAGCCGGCGGCGCCGGCGCCGCGACCGGCGCCTGGGGTGCGGGCTGTACCACGGAAGTCACCGTAGCTATCGCGTTGGTCGGCTCGGCTTGCTGCTGGATATCGACGAATTCCGGCGGCGGCACGTAGGGTTTGATTTCTTCCAATTTGGGGGGTGGCGGTGGCGGCTTATCGATGTCTTTGGGTTTGTCGATCTGGGCGATCTCAACCGGCGGAATGATCGTCTGAACCAGACGGCTCGCGAGACCTGAGTAAAATGCATATCCGACGATGACATGCAGAATGATGACGACCAGCAGGGCAACGCCGCGCTTGCCGGAAAACATTGATGGCTCTTCGTATTTATACATAAGTCTGTTTGCGACCCTAACCCCTACGATTTCTCTGGCACTTTAATGTACCGAATGGCAAACCCAACTTCGTACGCCATGCGTACGTCGCCACGGGCTTCCCTCACACGGCGTCCGCTCGACGCCGTCCCGCACGGCGTTCTGAACTCACGCCACGAGTCGATTCGTGACGTCCCTTCGTGAGTTCCCTTCGGCGAGTAAAGAGACTGACACAGTTCGCGCCCGAACTGCAAGCACCTCGGATCATTCCAAGTCCGTGACCGCGCCGAGCGACGCGCTGCTGACCACCTTGGAGTATTTCGCCAGCGCACCGCGTCGCGCGAAGGGCTTCGGCGGCAGCCACTGTCTGCGCCGCCGTTTGAGTTCCGCGACCGCCACATGCAACGTGATCTCGCGGCGCTCCGCGTCGATGGTGATGTCGTCGCCCGTCTTCACCAAGGCCAAAGGGCCGCCCACCGCCGCCTCCGGCGACACATGGCCCACGACGAATCCATGGCTGCCGCCGGAGAAGCGCCCGTCGGTGATGAGGGCGACTTCGCCTCCCAGTCCCTTGCCGACGATGGCGCCCGTGGGGCTCAACATTTCACGCATGCCGGGGCCGCCCTTGGGTCCCTCGTAGCGGATCACTACGACGTCGCCGGCTCGGACCTTACCCCCGAGGATGCCTTGCAACGCCGCTTCCTCCGAATCGAAGACACGCGCCTTACCGGTGAAGCGCAGGCCTTCCTTGCCGGTAATTTTCGCAACGGCGCCGTCCGGCGCGAGATTGCCGTACAACACGACCAGATGGCTGTTCTTTTTGATGGGGTCGCGGAACGGCCGAACGATCTCCTGTCCCTCCGGATAGGGTTCCACCGAGCGAAGATTCTCCGCCAGCGTCCGGCCGGTCACGGTTAGGCACTCGCCGTGCAGCAAACCAGCATCCAGCAGAGTTTTCATCAACGGCTGGATGCCGCCAATGGCCACGAGTTCCGACATCGAATAGCGGCCGCTGGGGCGCAGGTCCGCGAGCACCGGAACGCGCTTTCCCACGCGCGTGAAATCGTCGAGGTTGAGCTTCACGCCCGCCGACGACGCCATGGCGAGCAAATGCAGCACCGCGTTGGTGGAGCCCCCGAGCGCAATGCTGACGGTGATGGCGTTTTCGAACGCCTTGCGGGTCATGATCTGCCGCGGGCGGATGCCCAGCTTGATGAGATTCACCACGGCCGCGCCGGCGCGCGTGCAATCATCGCGCTTGTGACTGGAAACGGCGTCCTGGGCAGAGCTGTTCGGCAGGCTCATGCCCAAGGCCTCGATGGCGGAGGCCATGGTGTTGGCGGTGTACATGCCGGCGCAGGAACCCGGCCCCGGAATGGCGGTACGTTCCACGAACTTCAACTGTTTCTCGGTAACCGTTCCCTGTGCGTGGCCGCCCACCGCTTCGAACACCGACACGATATCGCGCTTATCGGTGCCCGGCCGGATGGTGCCCCCGTAAACGAAGACCGCTGGGCGGTCGAGCCTTGCCAGGGCCATCAGGCAACCCGGCATGTTCTTGTCGCAACCGCCGATGGCAACGACGCCGTCGAAGCCCTGTGCGCCCACCACGGTCTCGATGGAATCGGCAATGACCTCGCGCGATACCAGCGAGTAGCGCATACCGGGCGTCCCCATCGAGATGCCGTCCGAGACGGTGATCGTACTGAAGGTGACCGCCTTGGCGCCCTGCGCTTCGACACCGGCGGCCGCCAGCTTCGCCAGTTCGTCGATATGCATGTTGCAAGGCGTGAGATTGCTCCAAGTGGAAGCGATGCCCACCTGCGGCTTATCGAAATCCGCGTCGCTGAAGCCAACCGCGTGCAGCATCGCGCGCGCGGGCGCCTGTTTGACGCCGTCGACGACGAGACGCGAATGGCTGCGGGTGTCGATGGGCTTGAGTTTGCTTGGCATGATGAGCTGCTACGGATCCGTTCGAAAATGGGGCGAGGAGCATAGACGGCACGTTCGCCCGAGCGCAACGTCAATCGGCGCGGCCGTATCGCTCCATCAGGTAGCGATGCACCCCGCGCACGGCATGGGCCTCGGCGCCGACACCGCGTCCGGGGCGCTCCTTCGGATTCCAGGCATACAGGTCGATGTGCACCCAGTTCGGCGTCTCCGTGACGAAGCGCTTGAGGAACAAGGCGCCGAAGATCGCGCCGGCGAGTCCGGAGGCGGCGACATTATTCAGATCGGCAATCTTGCTGCCCAATTCATCGTCGTAACCGGCCCACAACGGCATGGGCCACAGAGGATCATGCTCGGCCGCCGCCACGCGCGCGAGCTCGGCAACGATCTTCTCGTCGCTGCCGAACAAGGCCGGCAGCTCGGGCCCCAACGCGACGCGCGCGGCACCGGTCAGCGTCGCGAAGTCCATGATGAGATCGGGTCGCTCCGCATCGGCCAACGCCAGCGCATCGCAGAGCACCAGGCGACCTTCGGCATCCGTATTGCCGACCTCCACGGTCAGGCCCTTGCGTGTCGCCAGCACGTCGCCGGGACGATAGGCATTGCCGCCGATCGAATTCTCCACGGCCGGCACGAGCACGCGCAGGCGCGCGCGCACTCGCGAATGCAGCAACAGATTGGCGAGGGCCAGCGCGACCGCCGCGCCGCCCATGTCTTTCTTCATCAATGCCATGCCGCTGGCGGGCTTGATATCGAGCCCGCCGCTGTCGAAACAGACGCCCTTGCCGATCAGAGTCAGCAGCGGCAGGTCATGACCGCCCACCGGCGACCAGTGCAAATCGACCAGTCGCGGCGCCGCGGCACTAGCGCGTCCCACCGCGTGAATGGCGGGGAAGTTGCCGGTGAGCAACTCGTCGCCCACCCATTCACCATAAGCCGCACCATGCCGCGCCGCGAGCTCGCGCGCCGCCGCGGCAAGCTCCAGTGGACCGAAATCGGCCGCGGGCGTATTGATCCAGTCGCGCGCCAGCTTCAGTGACTCCGCGGCGGTCTGCACATAATGCTGATCGACGTGAGGCGGTGCGTCGAGCACCGCCGCCCTCTCCAATTTGCCCGGGCGATAACGCTCGAAGCGATATGCCCCGTAGAGGAATCCGAGCTGCAGGGCCGTGGCCTCGGCGAGACTGAACTGTTGCGCGAGGCGGTAGCGCCGCGACGGCAGACGTTCGGCAAAGCCGGCGCCATGCCACAGCGACAAGCCGCCCTGCCGCTTGCCTAATCCGCCGACCGCGAACTCGATCGCGCCGCGCGCATCCGGTACGAGCAGCACACGATGCCGTTCACCCTTGAAGTGGTGCTCATGCAGCCAGGCGGCGACGAATGGCGTTTGCGCCGCGCACCACGCCTCGACCTCATCGTCATACAACAACCACAGCGGCGCACTGGCGGCAGCATCGACAGTCATGATCTAAAGCCTCCGAAAGCCCACCAAAACCTACGGCGGGTCTTGCATCATAAGAGATTCTGTGTTGCTATTTACGGCTAGTTTTCGAAGTCGTGATGCGATTTTTTTACGACCCCGCCTCAAGGCCACTCGGCCGCGCGATGCGGGGTTTTGCATTTTCAAAGAGTTAAGTTTAGGTTCATTCAGGAGCACCACATGCGTTTGTATTCGCAAAAAGATGTCGATAAGAAGGCGCTGCGCGGAGCGCGCATCGCCGTTCTCGGCTATGGCAGCCAGGGACGCGCGCATGCGCTCAACCTGCATGACAGTGGCTTCGACGTCGTGGTCGGCGTGCGCAAGGGCGACAGCTTCAACAAAGCGAAAAAAGACGGCTTGAAAGTCATGCTACCGAAGGCTGCGATCGAGGGTGCGCAATTGATCGCGATGCTGGTGCCCGACATGACCCAGAAGGCGTTGTACGAGGAACTGAAGGCAGACTTCGCGCCGGGCGCGACGCTGCTGTTCGCGCATGGCTTCAATGTGCATTTCAAGCAGATCAAGCCACGCAAAGATTTGGATGTGGTGTTGATTGCGCCGAAGGGTCCGGGGGATCTCGTGCGCCGTCAATATCAACAAGGGCGCGGCGTGCCCTGCTTGATCGCGGTGGCGCAGAATCCCTCGAAGAAGGCCAAGGCCAATGCGCTCGCCTATGCGGACGGCATCGGCGGCACGCGTGGCGGTGTTCTCGAGACCACGTTCGCGGAAGAGACCGAGACCGATCTGTTCGGCGAACAGGCGGTACTGTGCGGCGGCGCCACCGAATTGGTGGTCAAGGGCTACGAGACGTTGGTCGAGGCCGGCTATCAGCCAGCGGTCGCCTACTACGAATGTCTGCATGAGTTGAAGCTGATCGTCGATCTGCTGCACGAAGGCGGCATCACCAAGATGCACAAGTTCATCAGCGAGACGGCGAAGTACGGCGATCTCACGCGAGGTCCGCGGGTGGTGAACAAGGCCACCAAGCGGGAGATGAAAAAGATCCTGGCGGAGATTCAGCAGGGAAAGTTCGCGCGTCAGTGGATATCGGAAACGAAGACCGGCCGCAAGAAATATTCCAAACTGCTGAAGGCGGATTTGACTCACTCGATCGAGAAGGTGGGCGCACAACTGCGCGCGCGCATGCCCTGGTTGGAATCCGGCAAGGCGTGAGTCCGCATGTCGCCGCGTACGCTGTTCGACAAGGTATGGACCGCGCATGAAGTCGTGAAGGAGACGGCGGATACTCCCGCCGTGCTCTACATCGACCTGCACCTCATCCACGAGGTCACCTCGCCGCAGGCGTTCAGTGTGTTGCGGTCTCTGGCGCTGCCCGTGCGGCGCCCCGACCGCACACTGGCGACCATGGATCATTCCACCCCCACGCGCACGGAACAGGTGTTCGGCGGCGTACCCATCAAAGTCGACGCGGCCGCCAAGCAGGTGGCGGAACTCGAACGCAATGCGGCGGAGTTCGGCGTCGAGCTGTTCGACATGCGCGATGCGCGGCGCGGCATCGTCCACGTCATCAGCCCGGAACTCGGCGCCACTCAACCCGGCATGACCATCGTCTGCGGAGACAGCCACACCAGCACCCATGGTGCCTTCGGCGCCCTTGCCTTCGGCATCGGCAGCACGGAGGTCAGCCATGTGTTCGCCACCCAGTGCCTGCTACAACGCAAACCGAAGACCTTCGCCATCAATGTCGAAGGTCAGCTGCGACCGGGCGTCACCGCCAAGGACTTGATCCTGGCCATCATCGGCAAGGTGGGCGTGTCGGGTGGCACGGGTTACGTGTTCGAATACCGCGGCTCCACCATCCGCGGTCTGTCCATGGACGAGCGCATGACGATTTGCAATATGTCCATCGAGGCCGGCGCGCGCGCCGGCATGATCGCGCCCGACGACACCACCTTCGCCTATTTGAAGGACAGGTTACGCGCACCCCAGGGCACGGCTTGGGATGCCGCGGTCGAGCGCTGGCGGACACTCGCCGGCGATCCCGGCGCGACGTTCGACGCCTCCATCGATATCGACGCCGCTGCGCTCGAACCCATGATCACCTACGGTACTCATCCCGGCATGGTGGTGCCCATCACGGGAACTATTCCGCAATCCCCGGGCGCCGGCCAACCCTCGGCCACGGCGGTTTTCGACAAAGCCATGGCCTACATGGGATTTCACGGCGGCGATGTCATGCTGGGCAAGCCCATCGACGTCGTGTTCATCGGCAGCTGTACCAACGGCCGTCTCGAAGACTTCCGTGCCGCGGCCACCATCCTCAAGGGCCGCAAGGTGGCTGCGGGAGTCAAGCTGCTGATCGTACCGGGTTCGCAACAGGTCAAACGCGAGGCCGAGGCCGCGGGCTATGCACAGATATTCAAGGATGCCGGCGCCGATTGGCGCGAGTCCGGCTGTTCCATGTGCTTAGGGATGAACGGCGATACGGTCGGTGCCGGCGAATACTCGATTAGCACCAGCAATCGCAACTTCGAAGGCCGACAGGGGGTGGGTGCCCGCACCTTGCTGGCGAGTCCATTGACCGCCGCCGCCAGCGCCGTGCAGGGCAAGATCACCGACCCCAGGACATTGGTCTGATGCAACCGCTCGAGCGTATTCGGTCAAAAACCGTGGTCATCGATTCAAGCAATATCGACACGGATCAAATCATCCCGGCGCGGTTTTTGACCACGACCACGAAGCAGGGTCTGGGCCGGCAACTGTTCGCCGATTGGCGCTACCTCGCCGACGGTACGCCGAACCCTGAGTTCATTCTCAACACACCCGGCGCCGCCGGCTGCCAGATCCTGGTGGCTGGCAGAAACTTCGGGTGTGGATCCTCGCGCGAACATGCGCCGTGGGCGCTGCTCGATTACGGTCTGCGTGCCGTCATCAGCACGGAGATCGCGGATATCTTTCGCAGCAACTCGCTGAAGAACGGGCTGCTGCCCATCACCGTCGACGAAGCAACGGCGCGGTGGCTGCTCGATCATCCCGGCGCCGACGTCGACATCGATCTTGCGAGCACCCGGCTGACTCTGCCCACCGGGGCAAGCTTGAGCTTTCCCATCGAAGCCTTCGCCCGCCATTGCCTGTTGCACGGTATCGACGAACTCGGCTATCTGCGCAGCAAGCTGCCGGATATCGAGCGCTTCGAAGCCGCGCGCGACGAGCGGGCGCGGAGCGCTTGATGCATGCCCTGATCGCGATTCTGCCAGGCGACGGCATCGGCCCCGAAGTCACGGCCGAAGGCGTGCGTGCGCTCGCCGCCGTCGCGGCCAAGTTTGGCCACGAGTTCGAGTTCGCGACCGCCCTCATCGGCGGCGCCGCCATCGATGCCACCGGTGAGGCCCTGCCGGCCGCCACGCTCGCGCTCTGCGAACGTGCGGACGCCACCCTTCTGGGAGCCGTCGGCGGCCCCCAATGGTCGGCGCCGGACGCCCCGGTGCGACCTGAACAGGGTCTGTTGGCCATCCGCAAGTCACTCGGCCTGTTCGCGAATCTGCGCCCGGTGGTGCCGCATCCGGCCGTGCTGGATGCCTCGCCCATCAAATCGGAACTGCTGCACGGCGTCGACATCATGGTGGTGCGCGAGTTGACCGGCGGGATTTATTTCGGCGACCGGCACCGTACCCTGACCGAAGCCGTGGACGTGTGCCGCTACACCACCGTGGAAATCGAACGCGTGGTGCGGCTCGCCGCCGAGCTCGCGCGCGGCCGCCGTCGCAAACTGACTTCCGTCGACAAGGCCAACGTGCTCGATACCTCGCGCCTATGGCGCTCCATCGTCGAACGGATACTGCCGGCGGAATTTCCCGACGTGAGCTTCGAACACATGCTAGTCGACTCAGCCGCGATGCATCTCATCAAGCGGCCGCGCGACTTCGACGTCATCGTCACCGAGAATATGTTCGGCGACATTCTCACCGACGAAGCCTCGATGCTCGCCGGCTCCTTGGGGTTGCTGCCCTCCGCCTCGCTCGGCGCGGCGGGCCGCGGGGGGTTGTTCGAACCCATCCACGGCTCCGCGCCGGACATCGCCGGCCTGGGGCTGGCTAATCCTTACGCGACGATCTTGAGTGCCGCGCTGCTGCTGCGGTACTCACTTGGGCTCGAGACCGAGGCGTGCGCGCTGGAGGCCGCAGTCTCGCAGGCCGTCGTGTCAGGGAGCCTGCCGGCCGATCTGGCCGGCCCCGGCGTCGTGCCCGTGTCCACCCGCGCCGCCGGCGACGCGGTTCTGGCCGCTCTGCGACTCGCTCAATAGTCGAGGCAACGTGATTTTGAATGGTTGAATTGCGACTTGCTCGAGTCGCCAAGCGGCTTAAGCAAAGGCCTGGGTGGGCGGGTATCCCGACGGGAACTGCGCCGTTCCCGTCGGGATGCCCGCCCATCTGGGCTACGTGAAACAGTCAAAGTCATCGTGCCGAGGTACTAGCCGTGGGCGACGCTGCGTAGCGTTGCCGGTGTGGCCGCCGCCGCGGCACGCTGCAAGCCTGCGTTGAGGTCGTGCACGAGATCCCGCGCATCCTCGATCCCCACCGAGATTCGCAGCAGTCCGGGACCGATCCCGGCGCGCAGTCTCGCCGCCTCGTCCATGCCGGCATGCGTCATGGTGCTGGGATGGGCGACCAGGCTTTCGACTCCGCCCAACGACTCGGCCAGGGTGAAGCACTCCAGCCCCTCGAGAAACGCCTGTACCGCCCGCTCGCCGCCGGCGAGCTCGAAGCTCAACATGGCGCCAAAGCCGCTTTGTTGCCGGCGCGCCAGTTCGTGACCGGGATGGCTAGGCAACCCGGGGTAGTACACCCGCTGCACCGCCGGATGCGCCTGTAGAGCGTCCACCACGGCGACGCTATTCTCGGCATGCGCACGCATGCGCGCATGCAGCGTCCGCACGCCGCGCAGCGTCATGAAGCTGTCGAAAGGCGCGCCGGTAACGCCGATGGCGTTGGCCCACCAAGCCAACTCCTTCTGCATTTCCGCGGTGGCCGCGACCACCGCGCCGCCCACCACGTCGCTGTGTCCATTCAAATACTTGGTGGTTGAATGCATGACGAGGTCGGCACCCAGCGCCAGCGGCTGCTGCCAGACCGGCGAGAGAAAGGTGTTGTCCACCACCACCAATGCACCCGCGGCATGCGCGGCATCGGCGACCGCTCGAATGTCGACGATGCGCAGCAGCGGATTGCTCGGCGTTTCGATCCAGACCAGCGCCGGGCGCTGCTGAAGCGATTGCGCCAGGACCGCGGGGTCGCTCTGATCGATGAAGTCGACGATCAGATTGCCCTTCTTCGCGAGCGCCGCCACCAGCCGGTAGGTACCGCCGTAGCAATCGAAGGGCATGACGACCCGCGCGCCGCCGGGCAGCGTCGCCAGGATCAGCGTGATGGCGGCCAACCCCGTACAGGTGACCACCGCGCCGGCGCCGCCCTCCAGATCGGCGAGCGCCGCAGCCAGTTGATCGCGCGTCGGATTACCGGAGCGGGTGTAATCGTACTGGCGTGGTTTTCGATACCCCTCGAATGCAAAATTGCTCGATAGGTAAATCGGCGGCACGACCGAACCGTGTTGTGAATCCGATTCGAGGCCGGCACGCACCGATCGTGTGGCAATATCTTTTCTTCGCTTGATGTCTTCGCTCATTTACCGCTCCACTAGGGCATTCGCCAGTAAGGGATTGAGCATGCCGGCTTCCTTCAAAAAGGCGTCATGCCCAAAAATTGAATTGATCTCGATCAAATGGCTCGGGCCCGCGAGCCGTGCCGCGAGGGACCGCATATCGGCTATCGGCACCAGCTGATCCTCGCGAACTCCGATCAACGTGGTGGGTGTGATCACGTCGGCCGGCTCCATTCGATGCAGATCGATGGATTCGCTCAGGGCCAGAAAAGATTCCGCCCGATACTTCTGCACATAGTCGTCGCCGCGCGCGAACAGATAGCCTTCGACCGGAAAACGAAATCGGTCCGCGTCACGCACCGCAGGTCCGTCGAAGCGCGTTGCGAACTCCGCCTGACTGCGATAGGTCGCCATCGCCAGCGCGCGCGCCAGCTTGAGCCCCGCCGCGCCGTCGCCGCGTGCGAGCGCTTCGCGCACGATCTGGCGCTGTACGCTACGCCAGGCGGTGGACAGTACCTGGGCGCGATCGGTGGCGCTCAAGATCACGATACGCTGCACCGCCGCCGCATGGCGCGCAGCGAAGTTCAGCGCCACCATGCCGCCATACGAGGCGCCGACGATGGCATGCAACGAAACCAGGCCCAAATGCCGAACCACCTCGTGCAACACGGCGGCCTGATCTATCGAGCTGACCGGTGGAAACGGCGCTTCGCCGTGGGGCGTCGAACTGCCGCCCATGCCGCCCAAGTAATCGATGCCGAGCACGCGGTACCGGTCGGTATCGACACCCAGCCGCGGGCCCACCATTTGCGGCCACCAACCGCCCGGCGCGGTCAGCACGCGATGCGCGGAAATCCCGCCCAGCACCGCGACCACGGGTGCGTCTCGCGGACCGCTCAGCCGATAGGCGACTCGCGGCTCGTCGAGCGCATCGCCATGATGCAAGGTCCAGGGCGCGGGCAGCCGCAGGACGGAGTCGACGACCGTCGCGGAGCCTGCGTGCGCGCGCGACTCCGCGGACGATTCGACGGTCTGACTAGATAATTCTCGGGCCACCAAAGCACTCGCTCCTCACAGGTCATTCAACCCCTGGGGAGCACCACGCTCGTAGGCCGTACCGGCGGAATGCCGACACACACCGTCTATCTACCGGTAGTGCACTTAGGCACGACCGCAGGAGTTGGCACCGTTCCGAATCGACCCCGCGGGATCTTCAGATGGTTGCCCCGGCTTCTAAGGGCCTTTCCCTCAGCCGGTCTAGATAGGCGGCGGGAATCTTAAGGACGCCGTGTCGCGGCGTCAAGCCGAAATGCTTGCACGGCAGCGGGGCCCGCTTGCGCAATCTCCCATGATGCGCTAATGTAATAGCGTGTTAATACATTACTATATAACCGCGGAATGAAAACCAACCGCCCCGTTACCGTTCGTCAGGAGCAGCAGCACGAGCGGGCGCTGTGCGCGGCGATCGTCGCGCTGCGCAGCGTCGAGGAATGCCGTAATTTCTTCCGCGACCTGTGCACGCCGGCCGAATTACAGGCCATGGCGGATCGCTGGGCGGTGGTGGAATTCCTGGACCGCGGTCTGCCCTACCGGGAGATTCACAAGCAAACCGGCGTGAGCGTCACGACGATCAGCCGCGTCGCCCGCTGCCTGACCTTGGGTAACGGCGGTTATCGTGCCGTTGCCGAACGTCTGAAGGCCAACGCATGAAGACCCGCGCATGAGCATGCCGCCGGAACGGGTCGACTCGCGCGACGCCACGCGCTTGAAGATCGCGATTCAGAAGAGCGGCCGCTTGACGGAGAGTTCGCTCGATCTGTTGTCGCGCTGCGGGCTGAAGTTCAGCCGCGGTAAGGATCAGTTGATGTGTTACGGCGAGAATATGCCGCTCGACGTGCTGTTCGTACGCGACGATGACATCCCCGACCTGGTGCAGGAGGACGTCTGCGACCTAGGGTTGGTGGGCAGGAACGTGGTGGAAGAGAAGCGGTTGGCATTCCAGGCGCGCGGCGTCGCGCCGCTGTTCGACATCGTACAAACGCTCGACTTCGGGCACTGCAAGCTATGCATCGCCGTGCCCGACGGCTTCAACTATCGAGATGCGTCGTCGTTGGCCGGCCGGCGCATTGCGACCACCTATCCGCATATCCTGGCGCGGTTTCTCGCCGAACGCGGCATCGACGCGGAGGTGGTGGTGCTGTCGGGCTCCGTGGAAATCGCGCCGCGGCTCGGGCGCGCCGACGTGATCTGCGACCTGGTCTCCTCGGGCTCCACGCTCGCGGCCAATCATCTGCGTCAGGTCGAGGTCGTGATGATGAGTCAGTCCGTGCTGATTCGCACACCGGTGCCGATCCCGGAGAACAAGCAGGACTGGACGCGCCGATTGCTGATGCGCATCGATGGTGTCGAACAAGTCAAGGGCAGCAAGTACATCATGTTGCATGCGCCGCGTTCCGCGCTCGCCGCCATCGCAAAGCTGTTGCCGGGCACCGAGGCGCCCACCGTCATTCCGCTGGAGGGTCGGGGCGACCGGGTCGCGGTCCATGCGGTGTGCCGCGAAAGCGTTTTTTGGGAACTGCTCGAAGATCTCAAGGGTGCGGGCGCCAGCTCCGTGTTGGTGCTGCCCGTCGAGAAGATGCTGGCGTAGCCGCCCGTCTTACCCCAAGGCATACGATCATGCGTGTTCTCATTTGGAGCTCACTTTCCCAGGCGCAGCGGCGCGCGGCGCTCGAGCGGCCCGCCGCGCGCGATGCCGAGGGCACGCTTGCCGCCGCCCGGGCGATCATCGATGAGGTGCGGCGCGACGGCGATACCGCGCTCGTCGAACTCACGCGGCGCTTCGACGGTGTGTCCTTACGTGAACTCAAGGTCCCGGCACACGAGTTCACTGAGGCGGCCAACGCTTTGACGAGCGCCCAGCACGCCGCGATCGAGACCGCGATCGGCACCGTGCGCGCCTTCCACGCCGCCCAGGCGGCACCCCCCGTGCGGGTCGAGACCGCTCCGGGAGTGGTCTGCGAACGCTTCAGTGTGCCGGTGCATGCGGTCGGGCTGTACGTGCCCGCAGGCTCGGCACCGCTACCCTCCACCGCGATCATGTTGGCGGTGCCGGCCGCGATCGCCGCCTGCCCGGTCCGTGTCATGTGCACCGCTCCGACCAAGAGCGGTACGGCCGACCCTGCGGTGCTGGTCGCCGCGCAGAAGGCTGGCGTGGAACTCGTGTTCAAGGTGGGCGGCGCCCAGGCCATCGCCGCCATGGCCTACGGCACCGCTTCGATACCGAAGTGCGACAAACTCTTCGGGCCCGGCAACGCCTGGGTGACCGCCGCCAAACTGCTGGTCGCCAACGATGCGGCCGGTGCGGCAGCGGACCTGCCCGCCGGCGTCAGCGAGGTGATGGTGATCGCGGATGAGACCGCGCGGGCCGACTTCATCGCCGCGGATCTCCTCGCCCAGGCGGAGCACAGCCCGGAGGCCCAAGCACTGCTCGTGACTCCCTCGGACGCGCTCGCGCAACGCGTACTGGACTTGGTGATCAGACAGCGACGTACCCTGTCGCGCAGCGCCATACTCGAACAGTCGGTGGCGAACATCCGTCTGATCGTGGTCGATACGCTCGACACCGCGTTTGAGGTCGCCAATGCGTATGCACCGGAGCACCTGCTGCTGGAACTCCACGAGCCGCGGCGCTGGCTCGGTGCCGTCACAGCCGCGGGTGCCGTATTCCTAGGTCACTGGTCGCCCGAGTCGCTCGGCGACTATTGCGCCGGCCCGAATCACACGCTGCCCACCTACGGATTCGCCAGAGCCTACAGCGGACTGTCGCTCGAGGATTTTCAAAAGCGCATCACCGTCCAGGAGGTGTCGCCCGCCGGCCTGCAGGGGCTCGGCCCCACGGCCCAGGTTTTGGCCGGTCTGGAGGGCTTGGACGCGCACGCCGCGGCGGTCACCATCCGGCTCGCCGCGCTCGCACGCGGCGACTCGCGGCAATGATTTTAAAGAGTACACCTTGGATACCTCCCCTATCATGACGCCACTGCTCTCGCTGGCCCGGCCCGAGATCCTATCCTTGAAGCCGTATTCGCATGCGGCTTGGCTGCCGACGCTCAAGCGTCTGCACGCCAACGAAGCGCCGTGGCGGCCCGCGGGCGACGCCACCCTGGCCGGCCTCAACCGCTATCCCGAGCCGCAACCGCAAGCCTTGATCGCGCGCCTGGCGGAACTATACGGGGTGCCCGCGAGCGCCGTATTGGCCACACGCGGCAGCGACGAGGCCATCGATCTGCTGTCGCGAATTTTCCTGCGTGCGGGCCAGGACGCGATTCTGCAATGCACGCCCACCTTCGGCATGTACCAAGTCGCCGCGCGCATTCAGGGCGCGGACGTGATCGAGGTGCCGCTGGAACCGCATGACTGGAGTGTGGATCCGGATCGTCTGCTCGCCGCCTGGCGCCCCCACGTCAAACTGGTCTACCTGTGCTCGCCGAATAATCCCACCGGTAACTCGGTCGACCCCGCCGTGTTGGAAACGATCTGCCGAGCACTCGACGGCAAGGCGATCGTGGTGCTGGATGAGGCCTACATCGAATGGTCGCAGTTCGCGAGTTTGACACCGTGGCTGGCGCGCTACCCGACGCTTGCGATATTGCGCACGCTGTCGAAGGCGCACGCCCTCGCGGGGGCGCGCATCGGCGCCCTGCTCGCCCATCCCGACTTGATCCGCCTCGCGCGGCGCGTCATTCCACCGTACTCCCTGGCGCAACCCACGGTGGAGGCGGCGCTGCGCGCCCTCGACGTGCGTGAGGTGGGCGCGGCGCGCGCGCGCCTCGATCAATTGCTGGTCGAGCGCGACTATCTGCGCGAGCGGCTGTCGGCGTGCCGCTGGGTCACGAAGGTGTGGCCGAGCGATGCCAATTTTCTGATGATAGACAGCCACGATGCGGAGCGCCTCATGCGGGCCAGCATCCAAGCGGGAGTGATCGTCCGCGATCTCACCGGCAATCCGTCGCTATCGCAGTCTTTACGAATATCCGTGGGCACGCGCGCCGAGAACGACGCCTTGCTGCGTGGCTTGGAGGCAGCATGAGCGGCAGACGGATCGTATTCCTGGACCGCGACGGGACGTTGAACGAAGAGACGCCCGACGAACAAATCGACAGCCTTGCGAAGGTGCGTTTGCTGCCGCTGGTGATCCCGTCGCTGCTGGAACTGCAGCGCGCCGGCTTCGGCTTCGTCATGGTGACCAATCAGGACGGCCTGGGGACGCCGCTCTTCCCCCGTGAGGGCTTCGAGTTGGCGCACGACTTGATACTGCACTTGATGCGCAGCCAGGGCATCGAGTTCGAGGCCATCTTCGTCTGTCCGCATTTTCTGCGCGAAAACTGCGACTGCCGCAAACCCAAACTCGGTATGGTGCGCGATTTCGTGAATGCCAACCCGATCGATACCAGCCGCAGTTACATGATCGGCGATCGCGACACCGATATGCAATTCGCCGCGAATCTCGGCGTCACGGGCTTGAAGGTGCGCGTCGACGGCACCGAGGATGAGACCTGGCCAGCCATCACGCAACGCATCCTCGGCGCGGCACGCCGTGCGCACGTAGAACGCGTCACCCAGGAAACCGCGGTCAGCGTCGACCTCGATCTCGCCCGCGAAGGCCCGAGCCGCGTCAGCACGGGTCTGGGATTCTTCGATCACATGCTGGAACAGATTGCCAAACACGGCGGCTTCGCGTTGACGTTGAGTTGCAAGGGCGATTTACACATCGACGAGCACCATACCATCGAGGACTGCGCGTTGGCCTTAGGGCAGGCCTTGCGGCAGGCCTTGGGCGACAAGCGCGGCATAGGCCGCTACGGCTTCCTATTGGCCATGGACGAGGCGGAAGCCCAGGTGGCATTGGACATCTCAGGCCGGCCCTACTTCGTCTGGGAAGGTCGCTTCAGCCGCGACCGGGTAGGCGATCTGCCGACCGAGCTGGTGTCGCATTTCTTTCGCTCATTCGCCGAAGCCTTGGGCGCCGCGCTGCACGTCACGGTACGCGGCGAGAACTCGCATCACATGATCGAATCCTGTTTCAAAGGCGTCGGACGCAGTCTGCGTCAGGCGATCCGCCGCGAGGGCAGCGAGCTACCCAGTACCAAGGGCTTACTGTGAGCGCGCCCGATGTGGTCATCGTCGCCAATGGCGGTGCGAACATCGCGTCGCTGCAATTCGCCCTGGAGCGTCTGGCGGTGAGCGCCGCGGTCTCGGCCGATCCCGATCGCCTACGCAGAGCGACCCATGTCGTGCTGCCCGGGGTGGGCGCCGCGGCGGACGCCATGTCCCGGCTGCGCTCGGCGGGCCTCGATGACGTGATTCGGACCCTACGCCAGCCCGTGCTCGGGATCTGCTTAGGGATGCAGCTCTTGTTCGAATGGTCGGATGAAGGCCAGACCGAATGTTTGAGCGTCATCCCGGGGCGCGCCGTGCGCTTCGGCGCGGTGCCGGGCCGACCCGTGCCGCACATGGGTTGGAACACGCTGGACATCGCGCGCGAGTCCGCTTTGACGCGAGGCCTGCGCGGTGGTGATTACGCCTACTTCGTGCACAGCTATGCATTACCCTTGAGTGACGCCACCGTGGCCAGCAGCGACTACGGAGCGCCGTTCAGCGCCTGCGTCGAATGGCGGAATTTTTACGGCGCGCAATTTCACCCCGAGCGCTCGGCGTCGGTCGGCGCGCGACTCTTGGGCAACTTCCTCGAACTCCGCTGAATGGCGCCCCTGCCGTGATCCTCATTCCAGCGATCGATTTACAGGACGGCCATTGCGTGCGTCTGCTGCGCGGCGACTTCGACGCCGAAACCCGCTACGCCGTGGAGCCGCGCGACCTCTTGGCGCGCTATCGCGCCTTCGGCGCGGACTGGCTGCACGTCGTCGATCTAGACGGTGCCCGCACCGGCGGCCGCGCCAACCGTGACATCATCGGCGAATTGGCGACGCAGCACACGCTCAAGGTTCAGGTGGGTGGAGGCTTGCGTGACACGGCAGCCGTGACCCAGGCATTCGACGCGGGAGTGGCGCGAGTGGTGGTCGGCAGCGCGGCGGTCACCCAGGCACCCCAAGTGCGAGCCTGGCTGCGCGAATTCGGGGCGCAGCGCATCGTGCTCGCATTCGACGTGCGCCTCGATGCCGACACCATCCCCCGCGTCGCCATCCACGGCTGGCGTGAACAATCGCAGTTATCACTCTGGAGCGCCGTCGAGAACTTCGCGGAATTCGGCCTCGAGCACGTGCTGTGCACCGATGTCAGCCGCGACGGTGCACTGGCGGGCCCGAACATCGACCTGTACGCCGAGGCGGTGCAGCGTTTCCCCCGGATCGAATGGCAGGCGTCCGGCGGCATTCGTCACGCGCAGGATCTGCACGCGCTCGCCGCGGTCGGCGCTCGTGCGGCGATCAGCGGCAAGGCGTTGTTGGAGGATCTGATCCCTCTTGCGGAGCTGCGGCCATTCTTGCCAAACGCATAATCCCCTGCCTCGACGTACGCGACGGCCAGGTGGTCAAGGGTGTGCGGTTCCGCGATCACCGGGTCGTCGGCGACATCCTGGAACTCGCCGCACGCTACCGCGACGCGGGTGCGGACGAGCTGGTGTTCTACGATATCTCGGCAAGTCCCGAGGGACGGTCGGTGGACCGTGCCTGGGTCGGCCGCATCGCGCGCATCCTGGATATTCCATTCTGCGTGGCGGGCGGCATTCGCTCGGTGGTGGATGCCGAACGGGTTCTGGCGGCGGGTGCGGAAAAGATATCCGTCAACTCCCCTGCTCTCGCCGAGCCGGACCTCATCAATGCCCTGAGCGAACGCTTCGGCGCGCAATGCGTGGTGGTCGGCATCGACAGCCAAACCGTCGCGGGCGGCTATCGCGTGCAACAGTTCACCGGCGACGTCGCCAGCACGCGCGATACGTCGCGGCGCACGCTCGACTGGGTGATGGAAGCCCAGACACGCGGTGCCGGCGAAATCGTACTCAATTGCATGGCCAGCGACGGCGTACGGCAGGGCTACGACTTGGTCCAGTTGCGTGCGGTACGCGAGGTGTGCCACGTGCCGCTGGTGGCATCGGGCGGCGCCGGTGCGGCCGAACATTTCGCGCAGGCGTTTCAAACGGCGGGCGTGGATGCCGCGCTCGCCGCGAGCGTGTTCCATTCCGGCGAGATCGCCATTCCCGACTTGAAACGCAGCCTGCTCGCCGCGGGCGTTGAGGTTCGACCCTGATGCAAGACTTACCACGAATGGAATTGAACGGATTGAATTGGGATAAGGGCGCGGGCCTGATCCCGGCCGTGATCCAAGATGCCGACACCGGCGCCGTGCTCATGTTGGGTTACATGAACCGCGAGGCGCTCGAGGTGACCTTGGCCGGCAAACGGGTCACGTTCTGGAGCCGAGCCAAGGACCGTTTGTGGACCAAGGGCGAAACCTCGGGGCACTTTCTGGAACTCGTGGAGATTGCCGCCGACTGCGATAACGACACGCTGCTGATACTCGCACGTCCCGGCGGGCCTACTTGCCATAGGGGCAGCGCGACTTGTTGGGGAGACGAGGCGCCCCGCCCGGCCTTACAGGGAGTGGCGTTCCTCGGGAGTCTGGAACGGGTCATCGCCGAGCGCATCGCCAGCCAACCGGAGGGTAGCTACACCGCGAAGCTGCTCGCCGAAGGCACACGCCGTGTGGCGCAAAAAGTTGGCGAGGAAGGGCTAGAACTCGCGCTGGCCAGTGTTTCCCAACCCGATCGAGAAGTGATCGGAGAAGCCGCGGACCTGCTCTACCACACGCTCCTGCTGCTCAAGGCCAGAAATCTCTCGCTATCGCAGGTGGTTGCCGAACTCGAGTCCCGGCACACGGCCCGAAAATAGCCGGCGACGAATCACTCGACACGGCCTTCGTGTGCCCTATAACGCCTCATACGTGAACTTCTGACCGGCCACCGATGCCGACACCATCAGGCCACCTTTCGCCACCACGAAGGTCGCCATGCCGTTCTGATAATACCCCTGCGTCGTGGCATCGTGCTGTCCCTCGCTCGCGCCCGTGTTCACCCCATTGGTGGCGGCCTGGGCATGGGCTCCCGCCGTCACCGCCGTGACACTGGCATCCGCGCCGAATTCGAACTTGCCCGACTTGAAATCGTTGAAGGCACGCTCATCCTCAAAGAAGATGATCTGACTGTATGATTTGCCACCCAACTGAAACCCCACGCTGATTTGACTTAAAGTAGTGTCAGCCACGGGCTTACCGTGAACGTAGACGCGACCCTTACCATAGGCGCCGCCGATGCCCACGGCTCCGGACCCGACGGTCGGAAAGACGGCGTAGCCATAACTCTTTGCAAAGAAGTCGGCGCTCTGTCCGGCTTGGCGAAAAATCGCGACCGTCTCTTTGACACTTGCGGCACCCGCGAGATTCGCGCACAGCACCAAGAAGGCGACCGCCGCAGCCTGATTCAATAAATTTTTCACATCGATTCCAGCTAAGTTCCCGTCAAGGAGGCGGAGCCTACCAGCACATCGAACGATCCGCCATGACCCACCAGGAGGTCGGCGCTCGAGGTCTTTGTCGGAATCATCTTACAGGACCATACGGATGAATCTTACAGACTACCGAAAGCACAGTAATTCGCAGCACGCAGCGATTGCGGCACTGCGCCGCGAAGAAACGTGATGCGTGTCAATTACCTGATAAATAAGCGATTTTTACAAAATCAGAACGGCTAATCTGAAGCTCGAGTTCCCACTCGTCGACCTCTGTCTCATGGCCCTCTCGGTGGCGCAGAGACGCTGGACTCGATGAATTGGGCGTCGTAACAATTTATCGAAGACTCGAACGGGTACCGAGCTTCAAGGCCAGCGAATCAACATGACCGAGGATGGTCGGATCGAATGCATCGCCCCGTCGAAAAGCCAGCTCATACACAGGCCTACCTCGTGTCGTCGGGGCGGCCCATGCTGATGGCGCTCGACGGGACGGTGGCATCCCAAACACATACCGTTCTATGCGTGGACGATGAGCCGCAGATATTGGAGGCGTTGGCGCTGACGCTGGGCCGCCAGTATCAAGTGAACATGGCGCCCAGCGGTCTGGCGGCGCTCGAGATGCTACGGGCGGCGCCGGACACGACCGTCATCATTTCCGACATGCGCATGCCGAGCATGAATGGTGCACAGTTCCTGGCGGCGGCCCGGAAAATCGCACCACATGCCCGCCGTATCCTTCTGACCGGACATGCCGACGTCGCCTCGGCCGTCCAGGCGGTCAACGAAGGCGGAATATTTCGCTTGCTGACCAAGCCGTGTTCCTCGGCGCGGCTCAGCGAGGCCGTCGAAGCCGCCATCGCGGATCATGATGCCGACGCCCGGGAACGGAATGAAATCCGGGAAAACGCAAAGGAGGAAATTTTAAGTAAAGATCCGCTCACGGGGCTGTCGAGCCCGGCGAGCCTGCTGGAGCGGCTGGATCGATGCCGTGGCGCGGAAGGGGCCTCAGAGTGGCGGCCGGAAGTGCTCTTCGTGATCGAAATCGGGGGCGTCGACGAGTTGTCGGATGGCTACGACTGCAAAGCGGCAGAGCACATCTTCCGACTGTTGGCGATGAGGCTGCGCGCGCATCTCGCCAACGCGGAGTGTTTGGCGCGTTATCCCGAGACCATGTTCGTCGCCCTATTGATCCCGCGGGACTCGTCCGATGCGGCGCTGGAAACGCTGGCCTCGAGCATCGTCGCCGCGCTCGAAGTGCCGCTCGCGCAGGACGGCATCGCCCAGCAAATCCGTGTCGCGGTGGGCATCGCGCGTATCCCCATCGGAACCAACACGGATCCCCGCAGCGCATTGCGCTACGCCGAACTGGCGGCGCGTGAGGCCAAGCGGCATGGCAGCGACCCAGTCCGATTATTTTCGCGCGAGTCGATCGTGAGAAACGAGCGGCGCCGCGAAACGGTCCAGGCATTGCGGACCGCCGTGGCGCAGCAGCAATTGAGTCTGCACTATCAGCCCATAGTCGATATCGAACGCGGCACCGTATACTCGATCGAAGCCCTGGCGCGCTGGCAGCACGAAAAACTCGGCACCGTGCCACCCAACACGTTCATACCGCTGGCCGAGGAAATTGGCTTGATGATTCCCTTGGGCGAATGGGTCATGAACCGTGCCTGCGCGGACGCAAGATTGCTGTCCGGTCCGCAGTTCGGCCGCGTCAGCGTGAACTGTTCCGTCTCTCAGCTGCTCGATAGCCGCTTCCTGTACGGCCTGTATCAGGCGATCGAAAAGAGCGGCATCGATCCAAAGGCGCTCGAACTCGAGTTGACCGAGACCGTGTTTGCGGAAGATGTCGACCGAGTCTGCACCCTATTGTCCGACGTCCGATTGCTCGGTGTGAGTGTCGCCATCGACGACTTCGGCGCAGGCTATTCCTCGCTGGCCTACCTGACCCGACTGCCCATCGACGTCCTGAAAATAGACAAGACATTCGTAGAGAACTTCGACCGTGGTGGCGAGGCGATCATCGGCGCGGCGCTGGCGGTGGCGCGGACGCTCAAAATCGAGGTCATCGTCGAAGGTGTCGAGACCGAGCAGGCGCTCAGGCAGCTGCGCGCACTCGGGGCCACGAAGATACAGGGATATGTATTCGCGAAACCCATGCCAGTAAACGCGCTAATGGCTTGGCACGCGGACTTCCAGAGCCGCCATGGCCCTGCGCAGTGACCGGTCCGCAACAACGATGACCACTCAAACAGAAGGGATGCCCTTGGACGGCTCAGATAGCGGCGCCGGCACGGAGTCCGGCCGCCATGACATACGCCAGCACCTGTACCGCCTCGCACAGGTCGCGCAGGCAACCTCGACGGCGTTGATTCTCACCGATGTCGATGGCGTCATCGTGTGGGTCAATGCAGGGTTTACTCGCATGACCGGCTACACTTTGGAAGACGCCGTGGGCCGCACTCCCGGCCGCCTACTGCAAGGTCCCGACACCGATCGTGCGGAGGCCGCCAGAATCGGCATGGCGCTGCGCTCACGGCGCGGCATCGCGGCCGAACTAGTCAATTACACCAAGGACGGCCGGCGCTACTGGGTAGGCTTGAAGATCGAGCCGCTGGTCGCGCGCAGCGGCGAAATCGATGGATTCTTGGCGAGCGAGGCCGACATCACCGAGCGATATGAGCGCCGTCGGGAACTCGAGCAACTGACACGTCGATTTGACATGGCGACCCAAGGCGGCCGGATCGGTCTTTACGAACGCCGCATGCAAGGCGACGACGATTGGTGGTGGAACGACGTGATGTGGGAGCTGGTGGGTCAGGATCGACGCACCTTCACGCCCTCGTACGATTCTTGGATGGCGTTGGTGCACCCGGACGATCGGGAAATGGTTCGCAACAACGCTGGCAGCCCGGGTTTGCCGCGTACTGCCGCGCGCCTTCAATATCGCATCGTGCGACCCGATGGCCAGATCCGCCATATGGCGTCCATCGCCTCGCAATCGACGGACTCCGGCGACGCCACGGCGAGAATCACCGGCGTGCTCATCGACGTCACGGCGCGCGTGGAGTCGGAGGAACGCGAACATCTGTTACAGCAACAATTGCGCGAAAGCTCCCATCAGGCCGGCATGGCGGAGATCGTCATCGGCGTCCTGCACAATGTCGGCAATGTGCTCAACAGCTTAGGCGTCGCCAACGACATGGCGCGCCGCAACCTCCGCGCACTGCGCGTCGAGCGTCTCGAACAAGCGGCACACTTGATCCGCAGCAATCGCGACGGCCTCGCCGCCTTTCTCCGGGATGACGAGCAAGGGCGGCACCTGCCCGATTACCTTGCCGCGCTATCCGCGCAAATGTCGACCAGCATGAAGGCGGTGCAAGCGGAACTCGACACCATCGAACACCTCATGGACCACTTGCGCGACATCGTGAGTGCTCAGCAGTCGCTGGCGCATGTCGGTGGTTTGCAGGAACCGACCGATCTGCGAGAGCTGGCCGAGTCCGCTCTGACGATGCAGTCCACGAACCTGGCCGAAGTCGAGCTGGTGCGTCAGTTCGGCGACTTACCGCTAGTCACCACCGACCGCCACAAGCTGCTGCAGATCCTGGTCAATTTATTGCGCAACGCCGGCGATGCGGTGCGGGCGAGCGCGACCCGACCGGGCCGTATCGTCGTGCGCATCACCCGCGATGGGTGCGATGCGGTCGTGGTCGTCGAGGACTCGGGCGTCGGCATGTCGCAGGACGTGCTACAGAAACTTTGGCGCTTTGGATTCACGACCAAACAGGACGGCCATGGCTTCGGTCTCCACAACAGCGCCAATGCCGCGCACGAGATTGGCGCCACGCTCACCGCGCACAGTGACGGTCCCGGCCATGGTTCGCGCTTCACGCTGCGCGTCCCGGTGTCACGCCCCGCAACCATGCTCTCCGGAGCCGCCGCATGATGCAGTCGAGCCCCACCAAGGTGCTGGTCGTCGACGACAACCATGCCATCCATGCCGACTTCGTAAAAATACTCAACCGGACGGCGCCGCCGGCGCAGCTCGATGAGTTGGAGCGCCTTGCCTTGGGCGGACCCGCCGTTGCTACCATCAGCGCACCCTCCTACGAAATCGAGTCGGCGTTCCAAGGGACCGAGGCGCTCGAGCGCGTCAAGACCGCGGCCCTGTCGCACGAGCACTACGCGCTGGCGTTCGTCGACATGCGCATGCCGCCGGGGTGGGACGGTTTGCAGACGATCGAACAGTTATGGAAGGTGGATCCTGGTCTGCAGGTGGTGATCTGCTCGGCCTATTCGGACTACGACTGGGACGATGTGCTGGGACGCCTGAACCGGCCCGACAAGTTACTCGTCATCAAAAAGCCTTTCGAGGCGGTCGAAGTGCTGCAATGCGCGAATGCCCTGACGGGCAAGTGGCACAGTGAACGCGAGTTGCGCAAGCATATGACCTCTTTGGAGGAAACGGTCAAGGCGCGCACCGCCAGCCTCGAGGCGAGCAACGAGCAGCTGCGGGAGCAAATGCGGTTGCGGCAGGCCGCCGAAGTGGAACTCGGACTCGCGCAAAAGCTCGAGGCGGTGGGACGTCTCGCGGCGGGAATCGCGCACGAAATCAATACGCCGATTCAATACGTCAACGACAGCGTGCATTTTCTGAAAGACGCGTTCGAGGAACTGCATCGCGCAGTCGCGGCCAACGACAGCGGGCATGACCCGAGCCAGGCGGCTGAGCTCGAATTTCTCGCCGCGGAAGTGCCCCGCGCGATCGAGCGGACGATGGAGGGTACGCAGCGCGTGGCGACGATCGTGCGGGCCATGAAGGAGTTCTCGCATCCGGACGCGTCCGAGAAGAGCGCGGCCGACCTGAACCGGGCGATCAGCACCACACTGCTGATCGCCCGCAACGAGTACAAGTATGTCGCGACCGTCGATTTTCAGTGCGGCGCTCTGCCTGAAGTGCTGTGCAACGTCGGAGAATTGAGCCAGGTGTTCCTGAATCTCATCGTGAATGCGGCGCATGCGTTGGCCGATGCCGGCCGCGATACCGAAAGCGGCCGAATCACCATCAAAACCGCAGTCGTCGATAAATGCGCGACCATCAGCATCGAAGACAATGGGTGCGGCATCCCGAAGGACGTCATCGACAAGATTTATGACCCCTTCTTCACCACCAAGGAGGTGGGACGCGGCAGCGGTCAAGGACTTGCCATCGCGAGAGCCATCGTCGTCGATAAACACGGCGGTCGCATCAACGTCGAGAGTACCCCCGGAGCCGGGACCCGTTTCACCATTCGCTTACCGATCGGCACGGAAATAGCATGAAGCGAATTTTGTTCGTGGACGATGAGCCTTTGTTGCTGCAGGGTTTGCGGGCCGGGCTTTATTCGCGCCGCAAGGATTGGGAGATGCACTTCGTCGAGGGCGGCGCCAAAGCCATCGCCGCGCTGAAGGAACTGCGCTTCGATGTGCTCGTGACCGATTTACGGATGCCGGGAGTCGATGGCACGACGCTGGTGAGCCGCGCGCGGGCCGATTCTCCGGATACGATCCGCATCGTCTTGTCAGGTTACGCGGATGAATCGCAGTCCCAGCGCTTGGTCTCCCTCGCGCACCGCTATCTCAGCAAGCCCTGCCAGCCCAAGACGCTCGAGGAGTGCATCGATCGCTGCCTGACCACCCAATCCCTCATACAGTCCGACGAATTGCGCAACCAATTGGGTTCGATCGGGGCTCTACCGCCCATGCCGAGTACATTTGCTGCCTTACAGCAGGCACTGACGGATCCGAGCGTGGACTCGAGCAAGGTGGCCAGCATCATCCAAAAAGACCCGTCGGTAGCCGCCAAGGTGCTGCAGGTTTGCAATTCCGCGTTCTTTCGCTTGCCGCGCCGGGTCTCGAGTATTCAACAGGCAGTGAGCTATCTCGGTCTGTCACCGGTCAGAAGCATGGTGCTGTCCGCGGAACTGTTCGAACCGGGTAAGCTGCTATCGCCCGCCCTAGACTTGGGACAGTTGCAGAAGCATGCTATGAGCGTGGCCGGTATCGCCCGTGCGCTCGCCGCCGAAACCCCATGGGCCGAGGACGCGTTTCTTGCGGGACTCCTGCACGACGTCGGCTTCCTGCTTCTCGGACGGCAGTTCCGCGACAAGATGCAATCCGCGCTCCAGGCCAGCATCGGTGGCGTTCCTCTGGCCGAGACCGAACCATCATATGTAGGAATCGATCACGCTACCGGCGGGGCCTATTTGCTAGGGTTATGGGGGCTGCCGTACGAGGTCGTCGAAGCGGTCGCGCATCATGAGGCGCCCGGGCGGATCGGTCAGAGTAGCTTCGATGTTTTGAGCGCGGTCACGATCGCGCACGCCTTGCTCGCCGAGGTCAAGCCGGCGGACGTCCCTGTATATGAGAGGAACACATCGATGTTGGGCGACGATTACCTTCGCAGCATTGGCTACCCCCGCACCTGGGATTCGCTGCTGCGCAGTACGCAGGCGCTACTCAACGCCGAGGAGGCGGCATGAACGCCGCATTGGCCCCGGCGGCCGCATCCGTGCTCTGCGTGGACGACGAGCCCCGAGTATTGGACGGTCTCAAGCTCACCTTGCGCCGCAGCTTCGACGTCGCGACCGCAACCAGCGGGGCCGAGGGTCTCGCCCGGCTGAAGGAAATGCACGGCGCGACCGTCGTGATTTCGGATATGCGCATGCCGGGAATGGACGGCGCCGCCTTCCTCACGAAGGTGCGCACGCACTGGCCCGACTCGACTCGGCTGCTGCTGACCGGTGAAACGGGGCGCGACGCCGCCGTGGCGGCGGTCAACGAGGGCCAGATCTTCCGCTTCCTCACCAAACCCTGTGCGCCCGACAAACTGATCGCCGCGGTGGAAGCGGGCGTCCGTCAGCATCAGCTCGTGACCGCCGAGAGAATATTGCTGCAACAAACCGTATTGGGCAGCATCCGGGCGCTGGTGGATGTGCTGGGAATCGTCAACCCGATCGCCTTCGGCCGCGGCAGCCGGATCAAGCGTCTGGCCATGGAACTCGCGGAGCATGCAGGCCTCCCCTCGAGCTGGGAACTGGAAGCGGCCGCGCTGCTCTCGCAAATAGGCTACGTTTCGCTGCCGGTTGAGCTGGTGGAGAGGGCCATCAACGGCGAATCGCTCACGCCGGATGAGGCGTTACTGTTGGGAGAGACCCCCAAGGTCGCCCAGGGGATCATCTCCCGCATTCCGCGCCTGGAAAACGTCGCGGCCATCCTCAAGCATGCGACGCGGTCCGATGCAGCGAAGGAGCCGCTCGACTCAGGGCTTGCAGGATATGCGTCGGTGCTGCTGAACGTGCTCGAGTTCGATGCGCTGGTGAGTCAAGGTCAGACTGCGGAAGCCGCCATCGCTACACTACACGCCCGCTTCGGGGCAAAACATGCGGCCACGCTCAAACACCTGGCCGCGCTGCAGGGTACCGCGCTGTCCGGTCCTCAAGTGCGTGAGATTCGCCTGCGAGACGTGGCGCCCGGCATGGTGCTCATGGACGATCTGCGTACCGACTTAGGCACGCTACTGGTATCCCACGGCTACGAAATTTCGCCTAGCTTCATCGAACGCATGCGTAATTTCGGACCGGGTCTGCTGGAGGGGCGGGTGCGGGTGCAGACGTCGCGACCAGTCAAGACGCCGTCCTGAGCACCGCTCCGCTGTAAAATACTTTATGTTAAGTACGCTGCCGTACAGACGGGACGCCCTCCTCGACCGCAGCATGGCGCATGGAACATCGATGGGGCGAGCGAGTCCGGGTGGGTATTCCGATCCGCTTGACGGGGACGCAGCCTTATCTCGTCACGCAGGGGCGGCTCGAAAACCTGAGCATCAGCGGCGGATTCATCGCGGCCAAGTCGGGGTTTCGGACATTTTCGCGTATCAAAGTGCTACTCGAGGCGCCACTGCGCCCTAAACAAGATGCCCCCGTCCTCGACGCCTATGTCGCGCGGCAGCAGCAGGGTGGCATCGGCGTGGAATGGTGTGAATTTGCCGCGCCCGCGGTACTCGCCCTGCTGCGTGTTGCCGCGCGCTCGGTGGCGGCTTCAGGGGGACCCATGAGCCCCGCCGCGAGAGGGCATATCAGGCACCTCCTCAAGCAGCGTCGCTGATACCAGCCACCCGGTCTGCGGAGCTGTCGCACTTCGCCATGGCGTATGCCATGACGCCCTGAAGATCGTATGATGCCTCCCTGCACCCGGGTTGAACCCCAATGGAAACGCTCGCGAGGCCGAAGTGAATTACCAGGATCTGATTGCCATCGACGTGCATACGCACGCGGAAGTATCTTGCAGGCAGCCCACGGACGAGGTGTGGCAAACGTTCGAGGACGCGGCATCCAGCTACTTCAAGGCCGGCAAGCGGCCCACTATTCCAGAGACCGTCGCCTACTACCGCGAGCGAAAAATTGGCCTGGTGATGTTCACCGTCGATAGCGAGCACGAGGTGGGTTCGAAGCGCATCCCGAATGAGGAAGTGTGCGAAGCGGCTGCGGAAAACAGCGACATCATGATCGCCTTCGCCAGCATCGATCCTCACAAGGGCAAGATGGGCGTCCGCGAGGCGCGACGTCTGGTCAAGGAGGGTGTGGTCAAGGGTTTCAAGTTTCATCCCACGGTCCAGGGTTTTTTCCCCAATGACCGCATGGCCTATGGACTCTACGAGGTCATCGCGGAACACAAGCTCCCAGCGATTTTCCATAGCGGCCATTCCGGGATTGGTACGGGTATGCCCGGCGGCGGCGGCCTGCGCCTCAAGTATTCGAATCCGATTCATGTGGACGACGTGGCCGCCGATTTTCCCGACATGAAGATCATCATCGCCCACCCCTCGTGGCCGTGGCAGGACGAAGCGCTGTCGGTTTGTCTGCACAAACCGAACGTGTACATCGATCTGTCGGGATGGTCGCCCAAGTACTTCCCGCCGCAACTGGTTCAATATGCAAACTCGCAGTTGAAGCGAAAAATGCTGTTCGGTTCGGACTATCCGCTCATCGCGCCGGACCGCTGGATCAAGGATTTCAAGGAAGCGGGGTTCAAACCCGAAGTCCATGATCTAATCTTGAAGGACAACGCCGTAACCGTTCTCGGTCTCGCCACCTAGCTCTGCCGCAGCGAACCTTTGCCGCAGGGCGGCATTTCATGCCAAGCTTGGTGCACGATGTCAAAGATAGTCGGTCGAACTCTGGATTTTTTAGAAGTTTTTGCGGATCAGAAGCGACCGCTGTCGTCTTCGGAAATAGCCCGGCTGCTCGATATTCCGGCATCGAGCTGCCACGATGTACTCCAGGCGTTGTTGGAACGGGGCTACCTCTACGAGCTTACGCCACGCGGTGGTTACTACCCGACGCTGCGTCTCTACCAGACGGCCAAGACCATAGCAGACCATGATCCGGTGCCGCTGCGCGCCGATGCGCTCTTGAAGACCCTGCGTGACAAGATAGACGAGTCCATACTCCTCTCCAAGGTGCAGGGACTCGAGGCCACCTATCTTTTATCGATCGAGCCCTCCCATCCCCTGCGTTTTCTCGCGAACGTCGGCGATGCGGTGCGCAATTTGCACGCCACCTCGGCGGGTAAGGCGCTGCTCGCCGGTTTGAGCGATCCGGCGCTGTCTGCGTATCTGCGGTCCGCAACGCTCGCACGTTTGACTTCGCACACGATCACGGTCAAGTCGGCGCTGCGCGACGAACTGGCCGCGGGTAACGCCCAAGGCTGGTTCGCGAATCGGGAGGAGAGTCAGGAAGGTGTGACGACGTTATCGGCACGCTTCGCTTGGACCTCCGCGGTTTACATCGTCACCATCGCCGGTCCTTCGTCGCGCCTGGCACCAAAACTCGCGAAAGCGGCCGATTTGTTGATCAGCGTCTGCAAGCTGCTCGAATCGCCGCCGATAATTCAACCATCCCAGTAACCGATACGCCACCGCGTATCACATTTCGCTATCGCGAAGTTTTCTGCTATCCTTTTTACGGTCCAGCGCCGATCCTTGCAGTGGCGGTGGAATCAGCGTGAGGGGTCCTGAGCGGCCCGCCCCAGCACTAAAGGAAGCATCCCAGTGAGCGATAAGTCCCCGTACATCATCCGCGCCTCCGAACAGGAGAGCTACAGCCCGGCCAATCATACCGGCACGAAGAACTACCGCCTGGTGGGTCCGAAGGTGAACGGTGCGAAGTACCTGGAAATCGCTCTGGGTGACATCGAACGCCATGCGGGTTCCCCCGCGCACGCCCATCCGGACTTGGAACAGGCCGTATACATACTCGAAGGTGAAGCGATCGCCGGCATCGATGGCGTGGATCATCACGTGAAGGCCGGCGATATGATGTTCTTCCCGGCCAAGGTCTTTCACTCGATCAATGTGTTGACCGAGCGGATCAAGATGCTGGTCATTTATTCGCCACCTTATGGCGAAGATCCCACTAAAGTGATTCATTCTCCCGAAGCGCTGGCGCACGAGGCCTGAACCCAAGTCGTTGATCGCGTGCGGCCTCTACGGCGGCGTCGGCCTGCCGCCGCCCAACGCATCACTGCCGATTAATTCCCGGCGCACCGAAAGAAAATCGCGACCGTCAAATGACCGGTCGCGATCTTTAGTTTGCGCGATGGGAAGAAGTCGTTAGAACTTCACCCGTCCCGTGATGTACCACTCGGCGGGCGGATTATACGTGCCGTAGAGGATGCTCGCGGTCGCATCTTGGTTGCCGGTGGTGAGGAACCGATCATCGGTGATGTTCGTGCCGCCGAATACGATTTCATACTTGTCGTTCAGCGACGCGTAGGTCATCGATGCATTCAACACGTTCGTCACGGGCCGTATCAACAACGAAGTATTGATCGCATCGTTGGCGATGGTCGACGTGTGCGAGAAGTCCATACCGAAACGCAGCGATGCGCCGTTGGGTAGACCCAACTTGTAAGTCGGGCTCACGCTGTACTTCCAGCGCGGCGTCTTGGGCAGCTGACTGGACATGGTGATGCAGGCTTCGAAGGGCTGCACGCAGGATTGACCCGAGTTGATGCCGGGCGCCAGGTACGTGTAGTACGCATCGATGAAGCCGCCGGTGGCAGAGAGCGAGAAACCGCCGCCCACGATCCAAGTGGCCTCGAGTTCCGCACCTTTGATGTCGGCATCGCCGGCATTCTCGATGGTGGGCGACAGGCCTTCCTGGAAGTTCAACTGGATGCTGTCGTACTTGGTGTAGAAGACATCCGCATTCACCTGCAGCGTGCGATCGAACCAGTCGGACTTCACGCCCAACTCATAGGTGTCCGCCTTTTCGGGTCCGAAGGTCGGCACGTGGAGCGGATCCAGAGGTGAGGTGAGGCGAGTGGTCCAGCCGCCGTCCTTATAACCCTTCGAGTAGGTGAAGTACGTCATCAGATCCTTCGTGAACTGATACTGCAAGCCGGCGGTGGGGGTGAATTCGGAGAAGCTCTGGTGGTTCGGCCCGGTCGGCGTCGTCGCGAACGGGGGGCCGGCAACGGCGAACACCGGCTGACTCTCGGACAACTCCTTTTGATCGTCCGAATACCGTCCGCCGAGGATGACCGTCAGATCGTCGACCACCGTGTAATCCGCGTGGAAATATCCCGCGTAGGACTGGGTCTTGATCGATTCGTAGCCCTGAATCTGCAACAGGCCGGCACCGATCAGCACGTAGTCGGCTTCCGCACCTTGTTCGTCGAAGTAGTACAGCCCGGCGGAATACTTGAGCCGGTCATTCAACGCGACGCCGGTCAACTGCAATTCTTCCGAGATCTGGTGTTGCGTCTGCGCAAACCAGCCTTCATTCATGATGACCGGAGAAGCCGACGGTTCCAGCCCCACGCTCCAGTCCAATTTTCGGTAGCCGGTGATCGACTTCAAGTGCTGACCGCCGGGTAATTCCCAATCGGCCGTCACCGCGGTGCCGAATTGATCCATCTTGTCGAAATTCGGACCGACGCCGTAGCTCAAATCCGGGTTACCGGTAATGAACTGATTGCCGAACGGCAAGCGGTAGGACAATGGATTCTGATTGGAGCCCTTGATGTTAGGCTTACCGCAACTGGGCGCCTGGGGCGCCGGAAATACGCCCAAGATACACAGATTGTAGAACTCGCCGAAAAGCGCCGTGGTCGGTGCCACTCCCGTCTGCGGCCCCGTGATCGTCGCCAGCAAGGACTCCGGCACGGACGACTCATCGACATGAGTCCAATCCCCGGTCCAGGTGACGTTCAAGTTGTCGGCGGCATGCCACAGAATCTTGGAACGGAGGACGTTCTCACCCTCCCCGCCCTGAGTGCTATAGGTTTCGGTGCCGCCGTTGGGAAACTCACCGATCGGCGTCGCAACATAGGGAACCGACGAATCGTAAGGGATTCGCTTCTGGTAGCCATCGCGATTGAGCGAGGAGAACGTGAACGTGGAGAGTACCGTGTCGCTGAACGGGACATCCATGGTCGCTTGAACGTCGCGACGATTGTAGCTGCCGGCGGTCACTTCCGCCTTGACCATGAATTGATCGCCGGGCGTGCGGGTCACCACGTTGATGGCGCCACCGATCGTATTGCGGCCGAACAAGGTACCCTGCGGGCCCTTCAGGATTTCAACCTGATCGACGTCGAGCAGATTCGCGTTGGCGCCGGTCGTGCGCGCGAAATAAATCCCGTCGACGTAGACGCCGACGCCCGGGTCGAGATTGATGCCGAAATCGTCTTGCCCGATGCCTCGAATGGAGGCCGATAGGACCTGGTTGGAGCCGCCGAAAGGCGACGCCGTATCGAGGTTGACGTTCGGCGTCAGCCGCGCCAAACCTTGCACATCGACGATGTTCTTGTCCTGTAGAGCCTGAGCCGTGAAGGTGGTGATCGCGATCGGCACGTCTTGCTCATTCTGCGAGCGCTTTTGGGCCGTGACCACGATCTCTTCGATTTGGTCGGAGCTGGAGGTTGCCTGCTGCGCCTGTGCGCCGACCCCCGTCAGAGCGACACCAAGGCCGACCGCCACGACGTACGACGAGCGTGCCGTTCCTGCAATACGCTTGCGACTTCTCTTTGCCATCACTCCCTCCTAAAGCTTAACTTGAAATGCCTTCGTACCTAACGCGTTACATCGACGGGTCTTGAAGTCACCCGGTGTCCGACGGTCGCGAAGTCACTCGCCACATTGCCATCAAGTGCGTTAATTTCGCTATAGCGAATATTATTTCGTGACGGCGTGGAATGCTATCCGAGAACGGCGGCACACGCAATACCTGCCAACCGTGGCGCCGTCGCCACAAGTTTTATGTCAGAGGCGTCCGCCGCCGCATCGCCAATTGTGACGTCGCTCACATTTATCCCCGACGTGGATTATTAACATGACCTGTATCACGTTTTGCCGAGGGTGACCCGCATGCTGTCCGACACGATGAGGATAGAACGTCCGTTGTTTTGCCGCAGACAAAGCGACCGCGGCGGCCGCATCAAATATGATTCGAGCGGTAAGCCGATTCTGGTCAAGACGCGGGTCAGCGACTTCCAGGAAGTACCGGTACTGAATAGTCCGGAATCACCCTCGGTCTGGCTGGCCAAGTAGCCCGCCGAGGGCTGCGATCCTACCGCGCCGCAAGCGGTGCAGGCGGCCCGATTTGCGGCGGCTGTTCTTTTTATTCTATCATCGGTTACGGCGTGTGTATTCGCCGCGCCGAGCATCCCGATGTCCTCCATCGCGCCTACCTTGGTCTATGTCGGCAATGCCGATACCCAGAGCATTTCGGTATTCGAACTCGGTACCACGGGCAAGTTGACCGCCCGCGAATCGGTGGCGCTGCAAAGCTCGGCGCAACCGGGTCGCTCGGTGTTGCTGGCCGTGAGCCCTGATCGACGCTTCCTTTATGGCTCTTATCTTCACGATTCACGCTCGCGCGTTGCCGCTTACGCCATCGACGTGAACACCGGTGCGCTAGCGAAGGTCGCGGAAAGTACCGAACTCGCCGACACCATGGCGTACATCGTCACGGACCGTACCGGGCGCTTTTTGCTGAGTGCCTCCTACGCCGGCAACAAGGTCACCGTAAATCGCATACTGCCGAGCGGTGCCGTGGGCGACATGCTGCAAATCGTCGATACCGAGCCTAAAGCACACTGCATACTGCCCCACCCTGACAATCGACATGTTCTGTACACGTCCCTGGGCGGCGATCGGATCTACCAGAGCCGTTTCGATCATGACACCGGACTGCTGTCTCCCGGCGCTCCGCCCTGGGTCGGTGTGCCGGCGAACGCGGGGCCGCGCTTTCTGACCTACTCGAACGACGGCCGTTTCGTCTATGCGATCGATGAACTCGATGGCGCCGTCCACGGCTTCGAGTTCGATGCGGCGGCCGGGTGCCTGGGCACGGAGATTCCGGTGAACAGCGCGCTACCCCCTGGATTTTCCGGCAAGGCGTGGGGCGCGGACATTCACCTCACCCCCGATGGACATTTTCTCTATACATCCGAACGAACGAGCAGCACGATAACGGCGTTTCGCGTCGATGCACAGCGCGGAAATCTCACGCCACTGGGGTCCTTTCCCACGGTGACCCAACCGCGCGCGTTCGCTATCGACCCAACCGGAAAGTATCTGCTCGCCGCGGGTCAGCTCTCCAACTCCGTGATGAGTCATTCAATCGACGGAACGAGCGGACAGCTCACCGCGATCGAGGAACGACCGGTGGGTAAGAATCCAACCTGGGTGGAAATTTTGTCGCTCGGACCGCGGTGACCAAGGTGGTGCACAACAACGCGCACACCAAAAACGCGGCCACCAGGCAGGTTTCAACGAGGCCCTGATAGCCGTTACCTCGCAACGCCCACGACGCCGCCAAGGGCCCCGCCGCGAACCCCGCCTTGAGCGATAGTAGATAGATGATCGAGAGTCTGCCGATGGGGTCGGCTTCCGATATCGCGCCGAAGCAATGGGAACCCATATTGGTGCCGAACTGGAAAGCCGTGACGGCAACCAGAAATCCGCCTACGCCGTTAGGCGCCAACAGCAACGCGATACCGGCAAGGTAAGCGACCGCAATCAACCCGCTCGGCAGCAACCGACCCCAACGATTGCCGGTCACGATGACCAGGAGTGAGCCCGCGACACTGCCGATCAACGAGAAGGAGAGCGCGTCGGAGGCATCGATGTTCGAGAGCCCAAATGCCGTGCCTATGCTCTCGATGTTCGCCCAGATCGCATTGGCGGTCAGACCGAAGCCGAAGAAAGTGATCCCGGTCAGCGGTCCCAGCCACGTTACGCTGATCGCACGGTGCCTCCGCCCGGCCTGCTCGGCGGCAACGGCGGCAAGACTGGCAAGAGGCGGTCGCCGATCGATCAACCAAGTCAACGCCAGTCCCGATACGCCGAACAGCAGCGAGGCGCAATACAGAGCCGCTGGCCCGTGGCGCGGCATGAGCGGCGCCAAGCATAGGATGGCGGCGCTGCCGATCGCTGTCTGCAGCATGCCGAATAGCGCGAAGCTGCGCTCCGGTTGCGCCGCGGCGGCGAATGCCGCATAGCTCACGCCCATGGCGAACCCGGCACCGGCACCTGCCGCCACACGGCACAGGTACTGCAATACGCCAAAGTCCGAAGCGGCGAGCGAGCCTAGGTCGGCCAGCACCAGCATTCCCAGACCGACCACCGCGAGCATCCGACGATCCCTCGTCGGAACGGTCAGCATCGCGGCAATGGCGCCCACGAACATGCCGCTGGCATCCGCGGAACCGATCAGCGCGACTTGGCGCTCGGAGCCGAGTGCAAGACTGTGACGCAACGCATTCAGCAACAGGGGCGTGAATACGAACATCATGGAGCCGAAGACGCAAATAAAGTTCGCCGCCAGCAGCGGTAGATCGATTCCCGCGATGCTACGCCGGGAAGTCAATTCAAAACGTGCACGTGACCTTGGCAAAATAGAATCCACCATTGATCCCATAGGGCGTGAAAAGCGGATATTGCACCACCCCCGCGTTGTCCCCGTAGGCGAAGCTGTTCACGTGGGCGAGCAATGTATGGTTGAGCAGCGGCGGTAATCGATCGAAGAGATTATTAGCCCCGATACTCACGCGCAGACGCGGCGTGAGTTGATAGGCGAGATATAGATTGGTAATGGGCGTTACCCCGATCGTCGATTTGAAATATTCCACCTGAGATGCGGGGTTGTCGCCATCATCACTCTCATAGTCGGACGTGGGACCGTAGATTTTCTCCAACAGATTGACCGTCCAATTGCCGTACGTGAGCAACGCCCCCAGATTGACGACGTATCGTGGACTCGCCGTGGTGAGTTCCGAAAGAACCTCGGCACCGAACAAACTCTGGCCCGCCAATTGCACCGGACTGGATCGCACGCCGGTGATGGCCGTGTCGTCGTAGGTTGCCCCGACGGTATAGGTCACATGAGCGGAGTCATAGTCGATCGGGAACGCAACCGTCAGGTCCGCACCGCGGGTGCGTGTATCCACACCATTGGTGAACACATTGATGCCGGTCAGTCCACCGGCTACGACATCCGGGTCGAGTTGATTGCCGTTGGCCGCGATGGCGGCGTTGATGGCCGGTGATTGGACGGTACCAAAGTTGGACCCGACCAGCGATCCGCTGCCGACAATACGGTTGGTGAGGGTGATCTGGTACAGATCGAGCGTTACATTCAGCGCCGGCAGCGGTTTCAACACGAAACCCACACTGTAATCGATCGATTTTTCCGGCCGCAGTCCGTCGCCCAGGCCGAGTACTCTGCCACCGGCCGAATTCGGCGGCAATTGCACGAATGCCGTTGCCGAACTCACGCTGGTCGAGGAGTAATACTCTTCGGCCAGAGTCGGCGCACGAAAACCATTGCCCGCCGTGCCGCGGACCGCGAACAGCGGCGAGACGTCCCAGCGTGCCGACAGCTTGCCGACGCTGGCGTTGCCGAAATCGCTATAATTTTCGAAGCGGGCTGCGGCATCCACGCGCAGCCGCTCGCTCGGCTTGGCGGCGACGTCGACGTAGCCCGCATAATTTTTCCGCCCATGCTCGCCTGAATCGGTGGGGGACAATCCGGCGTACGATTGGGCGCCACCGCTGAGGTAGGAAGCCGGAACCCCAGCGCCGATCGCATAGGTCTCACGGCGGTATTCCAAGCCGCTCGCGATATTGAGCGGTCCTGGCATACCCATATCGAAATCCCGATTCATATCCAAGGTGGTGGTCCACTGCGTCGCCTGAAGGGAGCCATCGTAGAAATTCATCGCGGTGAGCGCCCCTCCTGCATAAATGCCGGCATTGGCGGAATTTCGTGTGTAGAGGTTCAAATGATCGCCCCCGAATGTGCTGGCGAGGTCCCAATGCCACTCGAAAACCGTCCCCTGTAGCCCCGCCGTGATCGAACTATCGCTCTCCTCGGTTGCTTCTTGCGGTTTGAAGCCGAACGGTAGGGGGTACTGCGTGACGCCCGTCGCGGGATCCGTGTATTGCACTTTGTCCGGCAATCGATAGAACTCGTAAGACGCGGCATGCTTCGAGCCATAAGTCCCGAATGAATAGAACTCGGTGCCATCGTCGAATGTGATACCGGCGTTGTAGGCGGCGAGCTTCAGGTGATACTCCGCGTCACCCTCGATCCAGCTCAAGTACGGGTAGTTCGCCACCTGCGGGATGTTGGAGTCGGGATAATTAGCGAGTGTGGCGGGATTGACTATGCGCTCGTCGACCGCGCTCACATTGCTATGGCCGTGATTGTGGGTCTCCGCCGTCACATTGAAATAGGATCGGTCGTGGGGTTCGAAGCCGGCGTTGCCGCTCACATCGTCGGTGTTGCCGCCTGCTTTGTAATAGTTGCCATAAGTTCCGCTCACCACGCCACCGGACGAGTTTTTCTTCAGAATGATGTTGATCACACCCGCGATCGCGTCAGTGCCGTACTGTGCCGCCGCGCCGTCGGTCAACACTTCGATGTGATCGATAGCATCCAACGGGATGAAGTTCAAATCCACGCCGGCGCCGCCTTGGAACGGCGAACCCAAATCCACCGCGAGATTCGCGGTCGTGTGACGTCGCTTGCCGTTGATGAGTACCAACACGTGGTTGGGGCTGAGGCCTCGCAACTTGACTTGCGATGTCTGACCCGACATATCTTCACCGTAAGCTTGCATGACCAGCGAGGGCACGACCTGCGCAAGCGTACTCATGAGGTCGGGACTGGCGGCCACCTGCTGCAATGCTGCGCCGCTCAGGATCTGGATGGGCGCCAGGCTATCCGTGGCTGCCATGCCGCCTTGGCGTGTTCCAGTGACGATGATGTCTTGCAGTGTGTCGACGTCATTCGCGTCGACATTGGCCGCGTGGCCGGTGCGCGTTCCCAACGCTGACACGAGAGAGACCACCCAAATCGCGGCAGTCATCGCTCCCACCCTCCCTGGCGTCGTCATGGACATCGATGTCTCCAGCGTTTCCGAGGTGTCTGGGCGTTCGCAGCGCGGCACTTCCATGCCGCTCTGGATGAGAGTCGCTGCGCGGCGCAATCGCAATCTCGACTAGGAATCCGCTCCCGCCATCTGGTCGGCGCCTTCGAGTTCCTCGGCGAGCGGTGCGTGATTCAGGAGCGCCACCATCGCTACGCCCCCAATCGTGTTGCCCAGCAAAGTGGGGATCAGAAATTTCGTGAAATACATGCCCACCGATACATGGTGCGCAAACACGCCATAAGCCGCCTCGACCGACCCCGCGATCACGTGGGACATCTGACCGATCCCGACCATGTAGGTCAATAACAGGATCACGAATATCTTTGCGGTTCTCGCGCTGGGCAACAGCCATACCATGACTGCAATGAGCCAGCCGGCCAGCATCGCTTTGACCGCGGTCGGCAAGAACGCGCCTGCCACACCTTCCGAGGCGATCGCGAGCAGGCTCTTCTGCACATCGACCGAGAAAATCCCCGGAATACTGATGAGCGCCGCAAAAATGTAGGTGCCGATCAGATTGAATGACAACACCACGACCCAAAAGCGCAAGGCTGCGATCAGCGTTTCGCGATCCCGCCTGACCAATACCGGCAATACCGCGGTCAGCGTGCTTTCGGTGAATAGCGCTTGTCGGCCAAGAATCACCACCACGAATCCGACGGTATAGCCGAAATTGTCGATCAGGCGGGCCCATGGCGCATCGGGAAGTGCGCTGCGCATGAGAGCCAAGCCGAGAAACGAGAACCCCAGCGACATGCCCGCCGCAAGACCTGACCACGCCAGCGCGAATGCCGCGCGCTTGAGTTCTTGCTCGCCTTGTTCACGCAGTACTTCGTGGATGACCACGGCGCGAAGCGAAGAATGCTCCTTCGCCTGTTCACGTTCCTCCGTGTTCAGCAGTTCATGAGGTTCTGGACCACTCTGTGCCGCAGCGTTATCCATATGACATTCTCATGCATGCACTCTGTCGACCGATGTTTCTCGGCGAATCTTATCGTCCGCTCGTGAATACGACATGTAATACGACGTGCCGTACTGTCGTAGGACTGATCATAAAACTGCGGTATCTTTTACCGTCGGTGTCCGCTGACAAAGGCAAGACAGTGCAGTATCTGCCGCCATCCACCTCATGGTCATCCACCTGCGTCCGAACCATGGTTCGTATGGGGAGGTATCACACCACCTGAGTCGATGCCGCACGGCGGACCTATGTTCTCTACCGAACAGAAGGAGGGAATCCTCTCGAGTTACGCTGCGACGTGCTGCACGATTTTCTAACGACGAACCGCGCGCTACTGATCGACCGGTGTCGAATCATGGTAGTCGGCCGGTCTGAACCGAAGGCGACCGATCACGAGTTGGCTCACGGCATACCGATTTTCCTCGATCAGCTCATCAAGACGCTGACCATCGAGCAGACCTCGGAGCCCATACAAAACCGCAGCCTACCCGGCCCCTCCGGGGAGAATTCAGCGTCGGACATCGGCGAGATGGCGGCACTGCATGGGCGTGACTTGCTGGAGCAAGGCTTTACGCTCGAACAGGTCGTTCGCGACTATGGCGACGTGTGCCAGGCGGTTACCCAGCTCGCCGGCGAGACGGGCGCATCGATCGCAATCGACGAATTCCGCACCCTCAACCGTTGTTTGGACAACGCCATCGCGGGCGCGGTAACCGAGTACGCCCATCAAAAGGCGGCCGTCGCCACCGAGGATCAGTATCTTGCATTGAATGCGAAGCTCGGGCCACTTGCGCATGAGCTGCGCAACTATCTGCAGATTGCGACCTACGCCGTCAAAGCGATCAAGGCCGGTAATGTGGGTCTGTCGGGCTCGACGGGTGGCATGCTCGACCGCAGCCTGGTTGGAATGAGCCATCTCATCGACCGGGCGCTCGCGGAAGTGAGAATCACGTCCGGCCTGCCGCCCCGTCTTCAAGTGATCAGCGTGGCGCACTTCCTGGGTGAAGTTGCCGCCTCGGCGGCGCTCGATCCGCTGGCGCGTGAATGCCGCTTTAGCCTGATGCCCGTCACGGAAGACAGCGAGGTCTTAATCGATGCCGAAATGCTGTCGTCCGCAGTGGGCAACTTGCTGCAAAATGCGTTCAAGTTCACCAAACCCCACACGGAAGTCAAGTTACGTGCCAGCCGCAGCCTCGACCGCATGTTAATCAGCGTCGACGATCATTGTGGCGGCCTTCCGGACGGTACCATGCAGCATATTCTGCTGCCCTTCACTCAGGGTGGCGCCGACAGGTCGGGTCTCGGACTGGGTCTCGACATCTGTCGACGCAGCGTCGAGGCGAATAACGGGAAGTTGCGTATTCTCGATAAGCCGGGAGTGGGATGTGTATTCACCATTGACCTGCCCCGGTATCGAGCGCGATAGTAGCCCGTACAGATAGCCGCGTCGACGGCCTGACTGGAGGCCTTCCATGTATCTGAACTCGATCGGGACCGCGTTGCCTGAGCGGCGCTATACGAAGAGCGACTGTTGGGAGGCATTTAGCGCCTCGGACTGGTTCGAACGCCTGGATGCGCGCGCCCATGCGGTGGCGAAGGCGGTGCTGACGCGGGATAACGGTATAGAACAGCGCTGGCTCGCCGTCGAATCGCTGGACGAAGTGTTCGCAATCGATCCCGACACGCTGCAGCGGAGATTTAGCCAGCATGCGCCCCGCCTCGCGACCGATGCGGGTCACGCAGCACTTCGCCGTGCGAATCTCGACCCAGGCGCCATTGGTGCGATCATCGTCAGCACCTGTACGGGATACCTGTGCCCTGGTCTCAGCGGCTACGTGGTGGAACGGCTTGGCCTGCCGCGCGACGCGCTATGCTTCGATTTGGTGGGCCAAGGCTGCGCCGGCGCCCTCCCGAATTGGCAAGTGGCGGCCGCGATGCTCGGGTCTCGCCAATGCGAGCATGTGCTTTCGATCTGCGTGGAGGTCTGCAGTGCCGCCATGTATTTAGACAATGATCCGGGAGTCCTAATCAGTGCTTGCCTCTTCGGAGATGGTGCGGGTGCCGCGGTCCTGTCTCGGGCACGTCCGCCCGAACGACGCTCCATTGAATGGCGGGAAACCGTCTCTCTGACCAATCCCATGCAGCGCGAGGCGCTACGATTCGAGCATCGCAGAGGCATGCTGCGCAACGTATTGACTCGTGCCGTACCGCGACTCGCGGCCGAACATGTCGACGAGGTACTCACGCTCGCGCTCGCGCAGGGGGGTGTGCGGCGCAAGGACGTATCCGCCTGGATCATGCACGCAGGCGGACGCGATGTCCTTCTCGCACTCCAGGAGAGATTGGAACTCGAGCCCGACGCCCTCGCCTTTAGCCGCGATGCACTGCGCCAATTCGGTAATCTGAGCAGCGCGTTCGTCTATTTCGTCCTGGAGGCTGCGATCAGAGACGGTGCCGCCAGAGGCTGGTGGTGGATGTCGTCTTTCGGCGCGGGATTCACCTGTCATGGCGCGTTGCTGGCGGTCGAGTAGCGCGTCATGCCTATGATGCCTCGATGCGTAACGCCAGAAATGCTCGATGAGCTGCACCCGCATGATCCCCGAGCGCAGCGCTCACGGCGTGACCTGCGCCGCGTACATGTGGCCATGCGCTCCAGGTCCATCCTCATGCGGGCCATCGAGCGCATGCGCATCGACGCTCCACGCAGGCTCATCGAATTGGGTGCGGGCGACGGGACGCTATTGCTGGGAGTCGCGCGCGCGGCGCAGCCTCGGTGGACCCGAGTCGAATTGACGCTGCTGGATCTTCACGCGCTCATGACCGAGGAGACTCGAGAGAAATATCGCGAGTTCGGTTGGAATGCCACCGTGGTCAGAACGGATATACGCGCGTGGGCGGAGGCACCCGTGAGTGCGCACTATGATCTGTGTCTGGCAAATCTCTTTTTGCATCATTTCCCAGACGCTGTACTGAAGTCGCTGTTACCGGCGATCGCCCGGCGAACGCAGGCGATCGTTGCCTGCGAGCCACGGCGCGACCTGGCCAGTCGTCTCGCAAGTCGCAGCGTCGGAATTTTAGGCGCCAATGCGGTGACTCGCGAAGACGCTGTCAAGAGTGTCGCGGCGGGCTTTCGCGGCAAGGAGCTCAGCGCAATATGGAAGCTGGCCGCGGCGGAATGGCACATGGAGGAATACAGGGCATTCCCCTTCACTCATTGCTTCGCTGCGAGTCGCAAGGATGCCCAATGAATATCGATGCGGATGCGCTCGTGATTGGTGCCGGCCCCGCCGGCAGCGCCGCCGCCATTTTGCTTGCCGGAGCGGGTTGGCGTGTCATCCTGGTCGAGCAGCATACCTACCCTCGCCAAAAGGTCTGCGGCGAATGTATTTCAGCGGGCGGTCTGACTCTTCTCGATGAACTGGGGATCGGCATTGCTCTTGACGAGCGCGCCGGGCCCGAATTGCGCCGCGTGGGATGGATGGGCACTGGCCCGGGTATGACCGCCGCCTTTCCCGCATGCACCGGTGGAGCACACTCCTATGGCCGCGCCCTGGGGCGCGACGTGCTCGATACCCTGCTCCTGGAACGGGCCCGCGCCTTAGGGGTCGAGATCATGCAACCTGCCAAAGTGAATTCAGTAGCCGGAACGCCGGGTCAATTCACCTGCGGGATCAAGATGCTCGTGAGCGATCAGGTACAGCCGCGTTCGGCATGGGCGACTCGTAGCAAGCGGGTACGCGTGGTCATCGATGCGCATGGCTCGTGGGAGCCGGGACCCGCCTACTCCGTTATGGATGGGTATTCCGCGCGTGCACGGGCGCCGATGCGCAGCTCCGATTTATTTGCGTTCAAAGCTCGTTATGCGCAGTCTGGAGTGGCTCCCGAGTTGCTGCCGGTTCTTGCCTTTCGCGGTGGATATGGAGGCGTCGTCGTCGCCGAGAATGGACGTACCACCCTCGCCTGCTGCATCCGCCGCGATACGTTGCAAGCCTGTCGCCAGCGAGCGCCGGGCGTTCCGGCAGGCGAGGCCGTCGCCGAGTATTTACGCCGCTGTTGCAGCGGCCTTGCGACGCTGATCGAGCCACTGAATCGCGAAGGCGCGTGGCTGAGCGTGGGGCCGATTCGACCCGGCATACGCGTCGACTTGCGCTCGGATGTCTTCAGGGTGGGAAATGCCGCCGGCGAAACGCACCCGTTGGTCGGCGAAGGTATCACGATGGCGCTACAATCCGCTTTTCTACTGGCCGGTTGCCTGACGCGGTCCTCGGCGCGGACCACCGATCCCCACGCATTTCAAGCGATTCATCGCCAATACGCCGCCGCATGGCGCGCCGCCTTCAGGTCGCGCCTCCGTTGCGCGCGGCTCTATGCGCACGTCGCGATGCGCCCGGCCATTACCGTGCCCGTGTATGCCGTCCTGCGTCGGTGTCCGCCTCTATTGACCCGCGCGGCACGATGGGCGGGAAAGGCCCAACAGTCGGCACTGCACACTTAACCGATGGCTGCTTCAATGACAACGCTAGCTTCCCTTCAAGATACATTGGTCAAAGACTATAAAATATCCCGTGAACTTCTCGCCCCCGAGGCGCCTCTGGATTCGCTCGGCATCGATTCACTCGGCATGCTCGAGTTGATGTTCAAGATCGAGGATCATTTTCACGTGAAGATCCCCGGCGATACCCCGACGAACCTGATCCTCGTGCGCGACGTGGTTGCGTACATCGACCGCCTGGTCGCCGATCATTCAACCCTGAACGCGGTGGCGACAGAGACCGACACGCAATGATGGGCCGGCGCGTCGCCGTCACAGGACTCGGCGCGGTCAGTCCCATCGGCAATTCGATCGCGGACATCCATTCGAGCCTAGCGGCCGGCCGCTCCGGTGTACGGCGACTCGCCCCGGGGTTGGCGTCGCGTCTGCGCTCACCCATCGGCGCGCCGGCGGGCTTCGATGGCGCGGCACATTTCGATGCGCCGCGATTACGAATGCTCGACCGGGTGAGTCAACTGGCACTGGTCGCGGCGGCCAACGCGGTGCAGGATGCCCACCTGGACTTTTCGCGGGCGCAGCGCGAACGTTGCGGTGTCTTCGTCGGCAGCGGCATGGGAGGTGCGCAGACCACGGACGAGGGATATCAGTCCCTGTATGCCGAGCTGTCCGACCGCATCAAGCCTTACACTGTGCTCAATGCCATGACCAATGCGCCCGCCTCATGGATTGCCATCGAGTACGGGCTCCTCGGTCCCAACCTGACCTACTCGACCGCATGCTCATCGTCCGCGGTCGCGCTGGGCGAAGCGGCGCGCAGAATTGCGTGCGGCGACGCGGACGTGATGCTGGCCGGTGGCGCGGAGGCACCGCTGACCTTCGGTGTGCTGCGCGCCTGGGAGGCAATGCGCACCGTGGCGGTGGCGGATACCGTCGATCCGGCCGCCTCATGCAGACCTTTCTCCTTGAACCGCACTGGTTTGGTGCTGGGGGAAGGCGCCGCATTCGCGGTGCTGGAAGGATGGGACCACGCACGAGCTCGTGGAGCCCCAATCCACGCCGAGCTCGCAGGCTACGGATTGACCTGCGACGCGGCCCATATCACACGCCCCACCGTGGAAGGACAGGCCAGCGCGATGCGCGCCGCGTTGCGGTCGGCCGGACTTGCGCCCGCGGCGATTGGCTATATCAACGCGCATGGCACCGCAACCACGCAAAACGATGCGGTTGAAACGTCGGCGATCAAGCAGGTTTTCGGGGAGCGGGCTTATCGCTTGCCGGTGAGCTCGACCAAATCGATTCATGGCCATTTACTGGGCGCCGCCGCCGCGCTCGAGTTCGTGATTTCGGTCCTTTGCCTGGAGCGGCAACTGGTACCGCCCACGATGCACCTGGACTTGCCAGACCCCGCGTGCGATCTAGATTACGTGGCCGGCGGCTCCCGCATCGACCGCACCCTGCGCACGGTGTTGTCGAACTCCTTTGCCTTCGGGGGCACCAACGCGGTTCTGATCGCTCGGAGCTGCGACGGGTAGCTACCTTCGCTCAATTCATTCCGCAGTGAGCGGATCCCAACATTCAATGCCGATCAAGTCAATTTCGCACCTTATGTGCGTTACCAGACAGTATCGTCCATGACAAAGAGCTACCGTATTTCAGAGAAGGCGCTCTGCCGCCACACGATCCCTACCCTCTGCAAGAGGGGCAACCCCGGCGTGTCATCCCCATGCCGGGATTTCTTACCTCGGTGGCTCACAGGCCGTGACCACCGAGGCTTTTTCCGCGGAGCAGCCGGTCAATACCCCATTCGAGCACCGCGGCTAGCAGTCTGTCTGACTCAGGGCCGCGGGAGGCGCATCCTGAGTGGGGCACAGCTAGGGCGAGGCCGATGTCGCGCTCCAGCCACTGTCGTTCAGCAACCGATAAGTCACCTCTCTCCCCTCCGCCGACAGCAGATACTCGATCGTGACATCGTTATCGTTGCCGGCGATGGTCGGCAGAGGTAATTCGTGGGTGGGCCAGCGGCTCAAGGTGACGCGAACGTTCTTGAACACGATCCCCTCATTGGTCGCATAGGGCGCGTTGCCAAAGGGTCCTTTCGTCGGCGAGTCCGCCGTGTCCCTCAAAACGACGCTCTCGAAGGTGACATGACTGTATCCCTGCGCGGGAAACCGGATCCCCGCCGGATACACATTGTTGAGAAACGCCGAATCGAAGGTCGCCGTGACGTCGCTGACCGTCAGACCATCGGAAGGCAAAACGTCCATGAAGCCATCCGGGCGCAGCGTCGCATAGTGATCCACGCTGCATCGCATACAACCCAATTTGAGTGACGACGCATAACCGCTCATGCCGTCAGCGCCCCCCTTGTCGCGTGCCCTGCCGACACGCGGCCCGCTGTCCACCACATTGGAAATATGGATATTCGAATTGAATAGCTCCGGGTCTCCGTCGCTCATGTAATTCAAATAAAACAGGTGCGGAGGGGGAAACCATTTAGCGATGCCGCCGCTGTTCTCACCGGCGGCATCCTGCAAATCACCGTAACGATGCGATTGCACGTGGTCGAACGTCGCATCGCGCACATTCCCCTGCCATCCCATGAGCGTGCCGTCGAAAGACACGTCGGAGAAGGTCAGCCGATGCGGGATGGCGGCATATTGGGCGGTATGCGGCAACTTACCATTGACGGCCTGATTGCTCTTCCAGTTGGCGGAAAATGACACCGCCATGGGAACGAAATGATCGCCGGCCGCCCCAGGCAGCGCGGCCAAACGCAGATCTTTGAATGTGACATCGGCGGTGTCGCCCGTGATGAAGAAAACGGCACCCACGTTCACGCCACCCACCCAAATGGACTTGGCCCAGCCCTGGCTCTTGAAGTCGATCGAGCGGTTGGCCGCCAGCCATTGCGTCAGCACCACATCGTTGAACGCCGCCGCGGGCTGCGTCTTCGTGCCCGCCGGCGCAGTCACGAACTTGCCATTGATTTCGTAGCCGCCGGTGCTACCGTCGATCGGCTCCACCCCGTCCCACACCACATCCCAATGCGCAAGGGTTATGTTGTTCGAGTTGGCAATGACGAACGCGGGGTGAAACAGGTTGTCGACGATGAACTTCCCGCCGCCGGTGAATTCGACCGTCGTGCCACTATCGATGAATATCCCGCGATCCACCGCCACACCCGAATGCAGGCGTACCGGACAATCCACCACCAAGGTAAAGGCCGAGTTCCTGGCGGCAGCAAATGCCTTAATCGCGCCCGCCGTGTCATCGCCGGCACCGCTGCACGAAACATAGGAGCGGATGGACCTCTTGGTGTTGCCGGCGTCAGCGTAGGCCAAGCACCATCCCCCCGTCATGCTGACAGCAAACAGCATCCATAACAGCAAGCAGAACCGCGAGTCGCGTGACGCGGGGTTCGTAAGCCCTCCTGTCGCCGCGGAGGGGGCCGTCTGTGACCGCAGCGCTTGCCTCAATGGGAGCATAATTCTCTCGTTCAAATAGGTCGCTCGGACCCGAATACATCGCATGCAGCCCTCCATCCTGCCTGGACCGCCGCCCGAGCTTGCTCGTGCAACAATTACCGGGTACTTTGCAATACAAAGAAACCCAGGTAACGCATCAATGCCGCACGCACATCTGCTGATCCAGATCGCTGGCTTTACCAGTTTATCGGTTGCTGCGTCGTACTCCGCGGTGTCGGTAATTGCGAGTCTCGTTTGGCGCAGTTCGCGGCATGCCCCCGACTCGACGTCGCTTCGTCCGGTCACGCTGCTCAAACCGCTTTGCGGCTGGGAGCCCGGACTGTACGAGCATCTTCGCTCATTTTGCGAGCAAACTCATCCACAATTCCAGATCATATTCGGCGTCCGAGAGCTTGCGGATCCCGCCTGCAGGGTGGTGGAGCGATTGGCACGGGAATTCCCGTCACTTCCCATAAAACTCGTCGTCAACCCGCAACTACATGGCAGTAATTGCAAAATCAGCAATCTCATGAATATGATTCCGTTCGCGAAGCACGACGTTCTGGTAATGTCGGACAGCGATGCGTTCGTAGGATCGGACTATCTCGTCAGGGTTACCTCACCGCTCAGCGATCCCACGGTGGGTCTGGTGAGTTGCATCTATCGGGGCGCACCGACGGCTGGAATTTGGTCGCGACTCGGCGCGATGTATATCAACGAGTGGTACGTTCCCTCGATTTTACTGGCGTGGCTCTTTGGCTATGACGGTTATGTATCCGGCCAGACCATTTGTCTCACTCGTGAAACGCTGCGGCGCATCGGCGGCCTCGACGCTCTGAAGAACCACCTCGCCGACGATTACCGACTGGGCGAACTCGTGCGCAATCTAGGGCTGCGTATCGAGTTGTCGCGCTATGTCGTGAGGGGCGAGCATCACGAGCCGTCATTGCAAGCCGTCATCAGTCACGAAAGGCGCTGGATGCGCACACTGCGTGTACTCAAACCTCGTAGTTTTCGCGGACTATTTCTGACGTTTAGCGTGCCGGTGGCACTGCTGGGTCTCATGCTGCTATCGAATGACCTTTCGCATTCGCCGATTGTCAGGGCGCTATTCGGATTCACCGTTCTGGCGCGCCTCGTATTGCATTTGTCGCACCGCCTCGATGCAGAAAGTCGCACGTGGTTTGCGGACCTGTGGCTCTTGCCCATTCGGGATCTGCTGTTGTGCTGGGTTTGGTGCCTGACGTTCCTAACCTCGCGGGTAACGTGGCGGGGTAACGAGTTCGACGTCGACGGTAACGGCGTCATGCGCCGTCTGAGCCGATAGCCGAGCGGATTGGCACCGCCGGGCGGCGGGTAGTGTCCGAACGTTAGGTGTGGGCTACGTACGCTAGCGAACAGAAGGAGCGTGTCGCCGACCCTACTATGGGGGTCAGCAATCGGCGAGGAACAACCAAGGAACACGTGAAAGCCGTCGAGTCGTATGCCGTGGCCTCGGCGGAGAAGATCGAAACGGCGGCACTCATCCGCGTGCGCGGTCTGGTGCAAGGCGTCGGCTTCCGGCCGACCCTGTGGCGCCTGGCGCAGCGCCACGGGTTGCGCGGCTGGGTGGCCAACGACGGTCAGGGAGTGCGCATTCACGTCTGCGGTCCCGCGGCCGCCGTGGATGAGTTCGTTCTGGATTTGCCCGGCGAGTCGCCGCGGCTGGCGCGCATCGACCGCATCGAGCGCGAACCCGCCGCGCGCCTGCCGCACGATGCGGGATTTCACATCAGTCAAAGCGAGATATCGGCGATCAGCACCGACGTCGCGCCCGACGCCGCCACCTGCGGCGACTGCGTGCGAGAAATTTTCGATCCCTTCGCGCGCCGCTTTCGCTACCCGTTCACCAACTGTACTCACTGCGGCCCGCGATTGAGCATCATTCGTCAAGTGCCGTACGATCGCGCCCGTACCGCGATGGCGCAGTTCACGATGTGTGCCGCCTGCGCGGCGGAATACCACGATCCCTCGGACCGGCGTTTTCATGCGGAGCCCATCGCCTGTCACCGCTGCGGTCCCACACTCACGCTGCGGCACGCGGACGGCCGGGCGTTGACATTGGAGACGCTCACCACGCTCGATGCGGTCGACGCCGCCTGCACCCTGCTGCAGCGGGGACACATCCTGGCCATTCAGGGACTAGGCGGCTACCAACTGGCCTGCGATGCGACCCAGGGGTCCGTCGTAACCCGCTTGCGCGAATTGAAACGCCGCCGGGACAAACCGCTCGCGCTCATGGCGCGTGATTTGCCGATCATTCGCGAGCACGCGCGGGTCAGTGATGCGGAGGCAGCGCTATTGAGCGGCCCGGCCGCGCCCATCGTGCTGCTCGAGCGAAACCGCGATGCAGCACGCGGGGTGGCCGACGGCGTCGCTCCGCTCTGCGGTCCCTTGGCATTCATGCTGCCCAACACACCGTTGCATCACTTGCTGCTGCGATGCATGCCGCGGCCCATCGTATTGACCAGCGGCAACTCGAGCGAGGAGCCACAGGCGATCGAGGGCGGCGATGCGCGGCGGCGCCTCGGCGGTATCGCCGAGTATTTTCTCGAGCATGACCGCCCCATCGAGCGCCGCGTCGATGATTCCGTGGCCTATATCGCGGCCGGACGGCCGCGGCTGCTGCGCCGTGCCCGCGGCTATGCGCCGTCGTGCCTACCCCTGCCGCCCGGCTTCGATCGGGCGCCGGCCGTGCTGAGTTACGGCGGCGAGCTCAAAAACACGTTCTGCCTGTTGCGTGACGGCGCCGCCATGCTATCCCCGCATATCGGAGATCTACAGGAGACGCTCACCCGCGCCGATCAACGCAGGTCGCTGGCCGACATGCAGCGCTTCTTTGCGTTCGTGCCGCGCGCTATCGCCTGCGATCTGCATCCCGATTACTCCTCTTCGCAGGCGGCGCGCGCGCGCGCCGCGGCCGACGGCCTGCCGCTGCTCGCGAGCCAGCATCATCATGCACACATCGCCGCCTGCCTGGCCGAGAATGGCGTGAGCCGTCACGCCGCTCCCGTGATCGGCGTGGCGCTCGACGGCTTGGGGTTCGGCGAGGATGGTAGCTTCTGGGGTGGCGAATTCCTGCTGGCCGACTATGTCGGCTATCGGCGGCTCGGCACCTTCAAGCCCGTGGCGCTGCTTGGTGGGGCGGCGGCGGTGCGCGGACCCTGGCGCAATACCTACGCGCACATTATGGCGCAGATGGGTTGGGCAGGCTTCGCGATGAACTACGCCGATCTCGACCTCTATCGCTTTCTCGAGCGTCAACCCCGAGCGCTGCTCGACGGCATGCTCGCGCGGTGCGTGAACTCGCCGTTGGCGAGTTCCTGCGGGCGGCTGTTCGATGCGGCGGCGGCGGCCATGGGATTTGCCCGCGAGTATGCCTCCTATGAAGGCCAGGGTGCGATGGAGATGGAAGCCGCGGTAGACCGTCATTGCCTGAACACGGAGGACGACCGGTTGAGCTATCCGTTCGCGATTCCCCGCCTGGCGGGAATGCCCTATCTCGAACCGCTTGGCATGTGGGCAGCCCTGTTCGGCGATCTGCTTCTAAAGACCCCCGTGGGCGTGATGGCGGCGCGCTTTCATCGCGGCCTCGCCAACGGGATCGTACGCATGGTGGAGCAGCTGGCGGGGCAGGTGACCAGCGACGACTCATTGCCCGTCGTCGCCCTATCGGGGGGCGTGTTTCAAAATCGTATTTTGTTCGAGCGTGTGCTCACGAGCCTGGAGCACAAGGGATTTTCAGTCCTCACCCACAGCCAGGTACCCTGCAACGATGGCGGTCTCGCGCTCGGCCAAGCGCTGATCGCGGCAGCCCGGCTGCTATGCGGCGCACCGCAAGGAAGCACAGCATGTGTCTAGGAATTCCGGGCCGCGTGGTCGCCATCGCCGATGTAGACAACCAGTTGGGAATCATCGACGTCTGCGGCGTGCGCCGCCAGGTCAATCTCGCCTGCGTCATCGACGAGGCGCATCCGCTCCAATCCTGTGTCGGCGCCTGGGTGCTGGTGCACGTGGGCTTCGCCATGAGCCGCATCGACGAGGAAGAAGCCCGGCTGACACTGGAACTCCTGCAACAGCTCGGTGAGGCACAGAGCGAGCTCGACGCGATGCGGGAGGTCGACCCGCGCACACTTGAAGAACCCCCGCCGCCGGTGAACGATGGCGTAGGTGCAGGTGCAGGTGCAGGTGCAGGTGCAGGTGCAGGTGCGGGCACCCGCGAGCACGACATTCATAGCACAGGACTCTAGCCATGCGTTTCGCCGACGAATTCCGCGATCCCCACAAGGCCCGAGTCCTGGTGAACGAAATCGCGCGCCTCGCCGCCCCCTTGGCCGCGGCGCGCCGCCGCCCGCTGCAAATCATGGAGGTCTGCGGCGGACACACGCACACCATTTTTCGCTACGGCCTGAAGACCCTGCTACCCGAGGACTCGATCGAGTTCGTGCATGGGCCGGGGTGTCCGGTGTGCGTACTGCCGATGGGTCGCGTCGATGATTGCATCGCGCTGGCGCGTAATCCAGCCATCATTTTCACGACTTTTGGCGATGCCATGCGGGTACCTGGATCGCAGGGTAGTCTGCTGCAAGCCAAAGCCAATGGCGCGGATGTGCGGATGGTGTACTCGCCTCTCGATGCGCTGCGGATCGCCCGCCTCAATCCACAGCGCGAGGTGGTGTTCTTTGCGTTGGGTTTCGAGACCACCATGCCGAGTACCGCACTCACGGTGCTTCAGGCGCAGCTCGAAGGCATCGGCAATTTCTCGCTGTTTTGCAATCACATCACCATCATCCCAACAATGCAGGCAATCCTCGATTCACCGGATCTGCGTCTCGACGGATTCTTGGGACCGGGCCATGTGAGCATGGTGATTGGCAACCGTCCTTACGATTTCATCGCCGAACGCTATCGGCGACCCATCGTGGTGGCCGGCTTCGAGCCGCTGGATCTGTTGCAGTCGCTGTGGATGGTGGTGAAGCAGCTTGCCGAAGGCCGCTGCGAAGTGGAGAACCAGTATACGCGCATCGTGTCCGAGACAGGCAATGCAGCGGCGCTCGCGGCCGTCAACCGGGTGTTCGAGTTGCGCGAGTTCTTCGAGTGGCGCGGACTCGGCTCCATCGATCAGTCCGGTGTTCGTATGCGCGAGGAATTCGCCGCCCTCGATGCGGAGATAAAATTTGGCGTACCCAATATCAAGATCGCGGACCCCGCCTCATGCCAGTGCGGCGAGGTGCTGAAGGGCGTCATCAAGCCGCGCCAATGCAAGGTGTTCGGCACGGCCTGTACGCCGGAGAAGCCGCTGGGTGCCTTGATGGTGTCGTCCGAGGGCGCCTGTTCGGCGTATTACCAATACGGGCGAATCGACGTCAAGGATCGTCGTCCGACCCCGACCACCCCCGCATGAGAGCCGTCGCCGAGCGAGGCCCGAGTCTGTCCGCGCCGAGCACCTCGTCCGCGATCGATACACCGACCATCACCCTGGCACACGGCGGCGGCGGCCGCGCCATGCGCGGACTGATCGAGGGAATTCTCCTCCCCGCATTTCATAATCCGCTGCTCGCAACGCTGGAGGACCAGGCGCGCGTTCCGCTCGCGGAGCTGGCAGCGCTCGGCGATCGGCTGGCGTTCACCACGGACACCTACGTGGTCACGCCCATTGAATTTCCCGGCGGCGATATCGGCAAACTCGCCGTCTGCGGTACCGTCAACGATCTGGCCGTCGGCGGTGCGCGGCCGCTATTCTTGTCCTGCGGCCTGGTGATGGAGGAAGGCTTCCCGATCGCGGAACTGATCAAGATCGCCAATAGCATGGGGAGAGCCGCGCGCGAGGCCGGGGTCGCCATCGTGACCGGCGATACGAAGGTGGTGGAGCGAGGTGCGGCCGACCGTATCTTCATCAACACCGCCGGTATCGGCGTCATACCGGCGGGTGTGGACCTGGCGGCAACCCGCGCGCGGCCCGGTGACGCGGTGATCGTCAACGGCACTCTCGGCGATCATGGCATCGCCATTCTGCTGGCGCGCAATGAGTTGGCCTTCGGCGCCGATGTGGTCAGCGACTGCCGCTCGCTGCACGGCCTGATCGTCGCCATGCGTGCGGTCTGTGCCGATATTCGCTGCCTACGGGATGCCACGCGCGGCGGGGTGGCGACTGTGCTCAATGAGTTCGCAATGAGCTCGCAGGTCGGCATCCGGTTGCGCGAAGCGGCGCTACCGCTGAACGAGGCCGTGCGCGCCGCCTGCGAACTCCTTGGACTCGATCCTCTGTATCTGGCGAATGAGGGCAAACTGGTGGCCATCGTGCCGCGTCTTGACGCCGCTGCGGTGGTCACCGCCATGCGGGCGCATCCCGCGGGGCGCGACGCGGCGATCGTGGGTGAGGTCTGCGCCGCGCCCGCCGGCAACGTCATTCTATCGACCGCGATCGGCGGCGACCGAGTGGTCGATATGCTCGTTGGCGAACAGTTACCACGCATCTGCTGACGCGTCCGACCGTGCACGAACTGTCGATCACCCAGAGCATCGTGGCCATCGTCGCGGAACAGGCGGCCGGTCGGCGGGTGACGCGGGTCCGTCTGGAAATCGGCTGTCTCTCGGCCGTCATGCCCGATGCGATTCGGTTCTGTTTCGACCTCTGTGCCCTCGATACCGTGGCGGCCGGTGCCGCGCTGCAAATCGATGAAATTCCCGGCCTCGGGTGCTGCACCGACTGTGGCCGGAATGTCCCGCTGACCGCGTTGCTCGGGAGATGTCCGGATTGCGGCACGGGAGAGTTGCGACTGATTGCCGGGCAGGAACTCAATATCAAGGAAATGGAGATCGAATCATGTGCATAACGTGTGGCTGCGGCGAGACGGATGGCGTGACGCTGACTCTGCACCCCGCAACCCACGAACACGTGCATGCCGATGGTACGCGCCACACCCATGCTCATGCGCATACGCATACGCATATTCACCCTCTCATGAACGCCGATGCCTTCGCCGCGGCACCCCTGCGGCGACCGACACACTCACCTTCGCACCCAACAGCCTTGACGGTCCCGGGGCGCGACCGCCAGGTCGTCCAGATGGAAGCCAGGATATTGGGCAAGAACCAACTCATTGCGGAGCGCAATCGCGTACGGCTGGCCGACCGCAATATACTCGCACTGAATCTGGTGAGCAGCCCCGGCGCCGGCAAGACCGCACTCCTGGAGCGTACGCTCAACGACCTCAAGTCCCACATACCCATCAGCGTCATCGAGGGCGATCAGGCGACATCGAACGACGCCGAGCGCATTCGCGCCACCGGCGTGCGAGCCGTACAGGTCAACACCGGCACGGGATGTCACCTCGAAGCCGATATGCTGGAGCGAGCCATGGATGCGCTCGACCCCGCTCCCGACTCGCTGTTACTGATCGAAAACGTCGGCAATCTGGTATGCCCTGCTCTCTTCGACTTGGGAGAATACGCCAAGGTCGTGATCTTTTCGGTGACCGAAGGTGAGGACAAGCCGCTAAAGTATCCGCATATGTTCGGCGCCGCACAGGTTTTGCTGCTCAGCAAAGTGGAGCTCCTGCCGCACCTGCGCTTCGACCTCGAGCGCGCCGTTGCGAATGCGCTCGCCGTGAACCCCCGGCTCACGGTATTCCGGCTCTCCGCCTATACCGGAGAGGGTCTCGAGGGCTGGTACTCCTGGCTCAAAGATACGCTGTCGCGCGAGCGCGCCTGAGGGTAATGCGGCGGGAGTTTCATATCGCGGGGTCTGACCCAGAACCCTCGACGATGTCGTCGGCATCGCACGTTTGGATGAAGCGCGCCGCGGCCTCGATGTCCTCGCCGAGCGGCCGGTCGTCCGCATAGGGACCTATGACTTCGCGCAGTGCCCGATACAGGGCGAAGGCACGCGGCGCCGGCGGTTGCGCCTTTAGATCGAGCAGATCGTAGCTCTGTGCCGCAGCCAGCAATTCGATGGCAATGATGCTCCGCACGTTATCGACGACGGCGAGTGCCTTGAGTGCCGCGGGCGTGGCATGGCATAGGATATCCTCTTGCAGTCCCGACGTGCTGCCCCCGTCCAGGCTCGCGGCGCCAGCCAAACGGCGATTTTCGCTGATCAAGGAGACCGCCGCATACTGCGCGATCATGAATCCAGACGCGGTGCCGCCCGGTTGTGCCAGGAATGCCGGCAATCCACTGATCAAGGGATTGACCATGCGCTCGAGCCTGCTGCCGGAAATCCCGCCGAGCTCCGCCAGCGCCACGGCTATTTGATCCATCGCAAGCCCAAGGCCGGCGCCAATCGGATTGGCCTGGGAGTAAATCTGTGGAGCTTCGGGCGTGCCGGCAACGATGGGATTGTCCGTGACGCTGCCGAGTTCCTGGGCGACGGTTTGTGCGACCGCGCTCCACGCATCGCGAACCGCGCCGTGGATTTGAGGAATCGCACGCAAGCTCAAGGCGTCCTGAGTCCGGCACCCCGCCGCCGCCGCCAGAATTCCTGAGCCGCTGAGAATACGGTTCAACTTCTCGGCCACCTCGCGCACGCTCGGCGATCGGCGCAGCGTCATTGCCGCCGGATCGAACCCTCGCAGTTGACCACGCTGCGTCTCGAAGGTCATGGCGGCGACCGCGTCGGCCCAGTTCATCACTTGCAGGGCGCGATGCACCACCAGGCAACTCAAGCCCGTGACGCAGGGCGTGCCATTGACGAGGCATAGTCCTTCCTTGGCCTCCAACACCAGAGGGTCGAGATTCAGACGCGCCAGAGCGGCCGCGGCGGACACGCGCTCGCCCTGCAAATCAACCATGCCATAGCCGATCAGCGCCAACCCGATCTGGGCGGTATGACTGATATAGCCCACCGACCCCTGGCGCGGTACGGAGGGCACACAACCGGCATTGAGTAGCTCGACGATGCGCTCGACGACGCACCGACGAAGTCCGGAATAGCCGTGGGCAAAGTTGTTGACCATGGCCGCCATGATGGCCCGCGTCTCCGGTGGGGATAGCGGTGCCCCCACACCCACCGCGTGGCTCAGCAAAATGCTGCGAGACAGGAGCCCTTGCTTCTTTCGAGGAATCACCAGGTCGGATAGCGCACCGACACCCGTGTTGACCCCGTACGCGCGAATCGACCGGTCGACCACCGAGCGCACGATAGCGTGCGCCGCATCGATGCGCCGCGTCGCCGCCGTGGACAACTCGAGAACGGCCCCTGTGGCAATGGCCGCGACCTCGGACCAACTGAGCGGCCCATCGAGCGTGATATGTTTCATATTGAGTCTAATGAACGTGAAATGAGAAGTGCGGTAGAGTGCGGCAAGCCATATCTGCGGATCATAACGATTCCCATGCCGATGCGTCCGACGAGTTGCCGCGGCATAGCCTGCGGACCGTCGTTGCGGCCATCCAGTATGGAAGTGTTGGCGCGGGGGACCAGGAGTTTTCATGAAAGATGTGCTCGATTTGCAACGATACCCACTCGACCGGCCTGCCTCGCCCGCCTATGAGGACCTGGTACACGAATGCCGTCGGCACATGGCGGCCGACGGCATGTTCAATCTGCACGGCCTGGTACGCCCGGCCGCCATCGAGCGGGCGGCTCGGGAAATACAGCCGCGCAGCGAGCGGATGGCTTTTACGCACCAGCGCCAGCACAACGTGTACTTCCAGGATAGCGTCGCCGGCTTGCCGACCAACCACGGCGCCCTACGACGATTCGACACGATCCATCACACACTGTGCGACGACCAGTTGGCAGACACGCTGATTCATGAGATCTACGAGTGGGCGCCGCTGCCGGCGTTCCTCGCGCGCGTGCTCGATCGACCCCAGTTGTATCTGATGGGCGATCCTTTAGGACGCGTGAACGTCATCAACTACAAGCCGGGGGAGACACTCAACTGGCATTTCGACCGCAGTGTTTTCACCACCACCCTGCTCATACAAGCTGCTGACGAGGGTGGCGAGTTCGAGTATCGCAGCAATCTGCGCAGCGACGGTGATCCGAACTACGAAGGAGTAGCGCAGCTGTTGGACGGGCGCGATTCCCGCATTCGCGTCAACCCGCTTGCCGCCGGGACGCTCAATGTATTCGCGGGCAAGAATACCTTGCACAGGGTGTCACCGGTCGGCGGCCAACGAGACCGGCTCGTCGCGGTGTACTCATACTACGAGGAGCCAAACGTCGTGTTCAGCGACAAGGAGCGCATCGGGTTTTACGGTAGAGCTCGCTGAGCGCCTCGTGACCGGAACGGCGGCCGACTCGCCCTGACGCGGCACCGGAGCATTGGACGTCCGGGGCTCGACTCACCGGGACGCAGGTTTTGCCATCGAGATCTGCCATTTAGTCAATAAACCCGCCTCGACCGCGCAGTTCTCGGGGTTCTGCCTGACCGATGTCGACCCTAGAATGGGCCGCGACATTCAAGCTCGTGCGGTCCAGCCGCACCGGGGACAGGCATCGTGATCGACTACATCGGCGTGGGTGACATACAGCTTCTGGTCAACGAGATCGGCGTGGGCGCGTTCATCGAACGTCTCTCCCGCACCATCGAGGAGGACTTCGCACGCTGGCCGGAATTCGAGAAGACGGCGCGGCTCGCCAGTCATTCGGCGAACGGCGTCATCGAATTGATGCCCATCAGCGACGGACACCTCTTCTCGTTCAAATACGTCAACGGTCATCCCAAGAACACCGCCTCGGGTCTGTTGACGGTGACCGCGTTCGGCGTATTGGCCGCGGTCGACACGGGATATCCCCTGCTACTCTCGGAGATGACCATCACCACGGCGCTGCGCACGGCCGCCATGTCGGCCTTGGCCGCAAAGTGGTTGGCCCGACCGGACAGCCGGGTCATGGCATTGATCGGCAATGGATCGCAGAGCGAGTTTCAAGCGCTGGCCTTTCATCGTATGCTCGGTATCCGCGAATTTCGCCTGTACGATGTCGATCCCGCCGCCACGGCCAAGCTCATGCAGAATCTGCGCCGGTGCGCGGACCTGGAAAACGTCGTGGTGACGCGGGCGGCCTCGAGCGCGGAAGCGGCACGCGGGGCCGACATCATCACCACCGTGACGGCCGACAAGCGCAATGCCGTGATTCTGACCCCACCGATGATCGCGCCGGGTGTGCACGTGAATGCCGTCGGCGGCGACTGTCCCGGCAAAACCGAATTGCATACCGACATCTTCGCGCGCGACGATCTGCGCGTCGTGGTCGAATACGAAGCACAATCGCGCGTGGAGGGCGAAATCCAACAACTGCCCGCCGATTATCCGGTGATCGAGTTCGCGCAACTGCTGCGGGGTGCGAAGGTGGGACGCCGCTCGCCCAGCGAGGTGACGATATTCGACTCGGTGGGTTTCGCGTTGGAGGACTATTCCTCGCTGCGGTTCTTGTATTCGCTGCTGGGTGAGTATCCGCAATTCCGGCGGCAAATCGACCTGGTGCCCGAGCTTGCGGACCCGAAGGACCTCTACGGCGGAACGCTGGGCAGACCTAAGTCGGCTGCCCGCGCACGGCGCGCCGCCTGATCATCCAGGTCGCGTGAAGGTCACGAGATGGATGCTCGTCTCGGTGGTCTCGATGCCCTTGATCCGGCGGACGCGCTCCAAAACCTTCGAGAGTTCGGCGTTCGACGTGGCATGCAGTTCGCCGACCAGATCCCACCGGCCATTCGTGTCGTGCAACGAGATCAGGGCGGGTTCTCCCAGCAGGGCCTTGACCACATCGCGCGTCTTATCGCCCTCGACCGCGATGTTGATCCACGCCTTGATCTCATCGGCGGCCGAATCCGGGTGCAGCCGCACCGTGTAGCCGACGATGACGCCGGCCTTTTCCAGCCGAGCGATGCGATTGGCCACCGTGCCGCGCGACACACCGAGCTTCTTCGCCAACGTCGCCGTGCTCGTTCGGGCGTTGACGCGCAGCAGCCCCAACAGTTGATGATCGACCGAATCCATACTCAGAGTTCCCATTCGATTCAAGGCTCGCGGCGTCCGGTCTGCACGGCTCTGGGACGCAGAATGGCATCGAGGCTGGCGGGCCCGGAGCCTTGCCGCGCGAGATGCGGATAGCGCGGCCCGTCGTGATAGGGCAACGCATAGTCCTCGATCCGGTCGATATCCTGCGCGGTGACCGCGATGGGCTGCGTCGATTGGCGCGCCGCGACGATTGCGGCGAGCAGTCTCTCGGGCGAAAAGGTCGCACCGTCGACGGCGATCAGCTTCATTCCGGGAGCGAGTCCCGCGCGGAACGCCACTCCCTCCCAATCGACGCTCTCGATGAGGCCATCCGTGGCGACGGTCAGACCGATCGACGAGCTGAAACAGTGGAGGCCGCGGCGCGCATCCTCGGCGGTGCACGTGGGTCCGGGCTGATCATCGAACACCAACTCGTAGCCGCCCCGACGGATGCCCTCGAGCGGATCCCAACGGCCCACCCGATCGATCCGCTGGGCGAAAAACCCCTCCCAATCCAACGGGTCGAGCTGCCGTAGCGAGTCGACGAGGTCGGCCCGCCGATAGGGCTTCAGCGGCAAGGTTTGGGCTCCACCGGCGAAGAACGCTGCGGCGAATTCGTCCAGAGAATGCGCGCCATGACCCTGCGCACGCAGCAACGTGTCCGCATCCAGCCACAGGAGCACCCCCTCGTCATAGTAATCCTCCGAGCGCTGCCAGCTGCGCCATTCGTTGCTACCGTGTATGTTGACCACCGGATCGTGCATGCTGTCCCGCAGTGCGCGCCATTGGGCCGCGGGATATTGGGAATAATGCGCGGCGATCACGGCCAAGTCGTCGCGCGCCTGCTGTGCCGTCCATAGACCCGAGCGCGCGGTCAACACCTTGGCCCAATACTGCGTTTGGCCCTCGTACACCCAGAGTAAATCCGTGCGCAGATCGGTATTGAAATCGGCGGCGACGAGGCCGTCAGGCACACGCCACTTGCCGTTCCAGGCATGGACCAATTCGTGCGCGACGAGGTAGCGGCTATCCCACGTCGACTGCCATTCGGTAAGGCTATCCGGATCGAGAAACACCTCGCTCGATCCACGATGCTCGAGACCGTTGATGCCGAAGGGCGCGCTCAAGGTCACTAGGAAATCGTAATGCGCAAACGGCCAATAGCCGAACAGGGCATGCGTTTCCCGAACCAGGGCGCGATGCCAGGCGAGTTGCTCCGGGGTGATCGCGGCGCGTTCGGGGCGGTCGGCGAGCAATGTAAGCCGCACCTGTTCACGCTCGGCGCCGTTCAACTCGGCTTGGCGGACGAAGGCCCCCGCATAAAGCGGCGAATCGCCCAAGGTCGACAACGGGACCGGTGCGAACGACGGTCGCTCTGCGGCCGACTCGGCGTCCGGCTTCAATGAGGTGGCCCACCGAAAATCCGTGGGCAGCCGCGCTTGCGCGTGAACACGAATATCGCCGGTGGAATAGCCCGCCGGATAGAGCACCAAGTAGAGCCACTTCACGGCGACGAGGTCCCGAGTCATCACCGCGTCATCGTGGGAGTCACCGATGGGAGCCAGGAACTGAAAATCGACCTCGAGCTCGTGAGTACCTTGCGGCAGTTCGACATGAAACGCGAAGGCGTCGACGGCGTCTCGATACCAGTCCACCCTCGTCCCATCGGCCCGCAGCACCAGTCCGGCGAGCCGATCGATCGGGCCCGTGGGGGCGTGATCGCCGGGGATCCATTTTGGGTAAAGCAGAACGAAATCGCCCCCCGCGACGGGCAGAGTCTCGTGCACGCCGATGATGCGGTGATGCGTGTCGCGCGCATCGATGTCGAGTTCGATGATTCCCGGGTACGAGGTCGAGGGAGCGTCGACGGCTGACGCCGAAGCAGCCCAAGCGTTTGCACCGAGCACGCAGGCAGTGAGCGCCGCCGCGCCGAGCGACCAACGCCGATGCGGTCGGCGCTTCAGAGGCCGATCCGTAGTGACTGTGGGGTACTCACATCCCTTCCTATTTGAACCATTCCCGCCGGGGATCCGGGTCCCGCAACGACCATCGCCTCGAGGTCTCGGCACGCCGCGCATGTCCAAGTCCCCTCGTGCCAATCGATTCTATTGATGCGACGCGCCAGCGTTAAGCACAATATGTGCGCAACCTCAGAACCGATTCTGGCGAAATGACATAATCCACTGTCGAAACGACATATTTATACGCGATGACCCTCGTCAGGAACAATACCGCGCTCGAGGTCTTTCTCGCTTTTCTGAAGCTGGGGGTCACCAGCTTCGGCGGCCCGATCGCGCACCTCGGCTACTTTCTTTGAGATCCTAGCGACCGCTCGCGTACACTCGTTTGCCGCGGAACCACGTTTCGACCACCCGCGTTGCGGCTATCTCGTCGGCACGATCGTCATCGGCCAACGCCAGAATGTCTCGGTCCAAGAGCACGAAATCAGCCGACTTACCGGGCACCAACGACCCGATCTCTGCGTCGCGACCCAGAAAACGGGCACCATTGATGGTGTACGCGTCGAGCACCTCGCGGATCGTGATCGTCTCCTTGGGGTTGAACACCGGCTCACCGGGAATCCGTCGAGTCACGGCCGTGGCCATATTGACGAAGGGCTGCGGATCGCGCGAATTCACGGGGGCATCCGATCCCGCCACCAGAATGGCGCCGGCATTCTTGCTGCTGCGTACCGGGTAGCTGTTTTCCTCGTAGTAGCTGCCCGCAACGTGTCGGCTCTCGTAGCTGTTGCCATTCACCTTCTGCAAGAAGGGGATGATGAGCATGTCATAGTCGAGATCGACATTCGCCCACGAATAGGTGTATGCCAAGTACAGATGATCGCGGCCCATGCGCGCGACGTCGTCGGGATGCGCAAGCTGCACATGGGCGATGCTGTCATGCGTGGTCGTGACGCCATCCGCGGCGCGGGCCGCTTCGATGGCATCCACCGCGGTGCGCACCGCACGGTCACCGATCGCGTGGATGTGGAGATTGAATCCCGCCAGATGCATGCGCTTGGCATATTCGAGCTCCACGGCCCGCTCGTGCTGCAACTGGCCGGACGAGACGATGCATTGACGCGGGTAAAAGCCGTTGGCGCGCATGAAGGCCTCGGCATCGGCCGCATCGTCGTACCGAACCATGTTGGCGCGCGCGTCGGCGCACACCGCGGAACCCGTGTCGACGTAACCCGTGACACTGGCATGACCCGCCGCGTCCTTGGTGAACATCGGCTGCAGGTAGGGTCGCAGCACCGCCGCGTTGCCAAGAGTCGGCGGCACGGAGAAGGGATTAGCTTCCATCACACCGTCGGCAAACATCTTGACGAAGTCGGCATGCAGTAGCGGATTGTTCGCATACTTGGCGCGCACTGCCTGCGCCCGGGCCACCATGCCGTCGTAGTCGATGCGGCCATCCGCCGTCCGCGTCCGACTGGGGTCGTAAAATTGAGCGAGCGTGGTACGAACCGTGAGATGACCTCGCTTCAGCAGCTCGTCCCATATGGCAAGCCCATTCGGATCGGCCATCGCATCCATGATGGCCGTGATGCCCACGCTGTTGAAGCGCTGCGGAATGAGTTCCGGCTTCGCGAGCGTGGCTTCATATTCGATGTAGACCATGCTGCGCGGATTGATGGTGTAGCGCGCATCTTCATTGACGGCCCCGCTGGGCTCGCCCCGTCCGTCCACTCCGATGAGGGGTGCGTACGCCGCGAACTCGGTCGCCAACGTACCCTTGGAGATACCCACCACGGCACCGTGCGAATTCACGGCATGGGCCAACCCCAAGCTATTGAAAGCGCCGTGATGCGCATCGTTGCCGAGCAGCTGAATCTCCCGGGTAGTGGACGCCGCATCCAACGCCGCGCGCAGCGTCGGATACTCCGGATCGGGCAGATTACCCTCGCCAAAATTCCATTGATGCACCAGCAATCGATGACCCACGGGCGTGTGGTATTGCTCGAGACAGGCCTTCACGAAAGCCGACAGTTCACGCAGGCTGAACGGTTTGCTGTCGAGGTCGCAGACGTCGAGCTCGGCAATGTCGACCGGATGCACGTGGGAATCGACCAGGCCCGGAATGACCAACCGACCCCCACCGTGTTCGACCCGAGTATGCGGTCCTATGAAGGCCGCGACGCCGGCGGCGCTGCCGACGAAGACCAGTCGGCCGTGGCGCACCGCCAGCGCCTCGGCCGACTGCGTTCCGGCGGCGGTGTAAATACGCACATCGGTGAGTGCGAAGTCCGCGGCCTGCGGGCGGGCCTCCACCCATGGCGGCACCATCGCCAGCGACAGCACCCACAACAGGTTCAACCAGCGTGGCGCATGGGCACTAATGCGTCGTTCAGAACGGCGACGTGCCATAAACGATCTTTCCCGCGAGCATGGTCCATAGAACCTTCGCATCCTTGAGTTCCTCCGCGGACACCGTCAACACGTCGCGGTCGACCAGCACCAGGTCGGCTTGCTTGCCGGGCGCGAGCGAACCTATTTGCGCCGACTGCTCCAGGACCTGCGCGGCGTTGCGGGTATAAGCGTAGAGCATCGCGTCGCGCGGCATGCGCTGCGCCGCGTCGAGCACGCCGAGCGGCCCCACGCGGGTCTCGGCCTGATAGATCGCGGCAAAGGGGTTGGCGCTGCTCACCGGCCAATCGCTGGCGCCGGCGACGGTCGTGCCGCTGTCGAGCAGCGAGCGCGCCGGATACATCCAGCGGTAAATGTCCGCCGCAACGTACGGCTTGACCGGCTCGATGGTGACGGGGTCCGCCACCGCCCACAGAAGTTGCAAGGCCGCGATGACACGCAGCTCGGCGAAGCGCAGGATGTCCGCTGGATCGACGAACTGCGCATGCGTCAAGGTAAACGGCAACCGGCCTTCGGGATTGGCCGTGCGGGCCGCGGCGAAGGCATCGAGCGTGGCCTTGACCGCCAGATCGCCGATGGCGTGCACGTGCACGAGTAAACCGCGGCGGTCGGCCTCGGTGACCAGGGCGTTCATCTTTGCCGGAGTGAAATACAGGGGTATCGACTTTCCCGTGTTGAGGTAGGGCTGGGTGAGCGCAGCGGTCTGCGAGGGATATTCGACCACGCCGTCGGCGAATACCTTGAGCCCCGGAATACGGAAGTTGGGAATACCCGCATACTGGGATTGCAACGCCTGCACCAGATCGATCTGCCCGAATCCGGCGTCGGGCGCGACGACGGCGTACGCATCCACGTGAGCCGTCAGTTCACCCAATCGAGCGAGCTCGCGGTAGGCCGGTAAAACCCCCTGGTCGTTAGGCTCGAGGGGTCTGCCGAGGGTGCCGGCCGCGGCCGCATCGAGCCAGCCGGTGATGCCCAGCGAATTCATGTAGTGCACGGCCGCCCGACCGGCAGCCAGCAGCGTCTCGGCCGACGGCGGTGGCAAGAGATGAGCGATCTTGTTGAGTCCCACGTCCACGACGAAACCATTGGGCTCGAATCCCGCAGCGAAACCGTAGTAACCGCGTTCCGCGGATTTGAGCTTACGCAGATAACGTGCCGTGAGGCCGGCGCGAGTCCGCAACACTCGGTTTGCCCAGCCCGTATGGCCATCGGAACCGAATAACAGGATCGGCTGCTTCGCGAAGCGACCCGCGCTCAAGACCGCATCGATGTCCGCGGCATGCGACCAAAAACCCAAGTCCAAATCATAGATCACCACGACGTCGCCAATGCGGCTCGACTGCTTGTCGATTTGCTCGGCGACGAACTGCACCAGACCGGGAATCGAATCCTCTGGATCCGGGTATCGCGCACTGATCAATTCCTTGCCGCCGTCAATCGGATGCGCATGCGCGTCGATCATGCCGGGCATCAGAAATCTGCCGTGTAGATCGACGCGTTGTGCATCGGCGCCAGCGATTCGCTCGACATCGGGTAGCGCGCCCACCGCGAGGATGGATCCGCCGCGGATCGCGATCGCATCGGCAAACGGGTGCGCAGGTTCAGCGGTGAAAACTTGGGCGTCGTAAAACACGGTGACCGGTGCGCCGTCCGCGGCCGCCTCGACGGCGCCCGAACTCGCGACTGCTAGGCAGCCGACCAGCGCCGCTGCCACGAAGCGGGCCGCCACAAAGCGAATGATGAGACTCATGCGGATTTTCCTTCAACCTATTTGTTCGAACGTTCAATCCAGCGCCGAGCGTAGCGTGAAAACGTCAATGACGAAACCGCTGGTTTGCTGCCGTATCGGTTGGCAGCCCTGCGCGGTCGGGCCGATAAGCCTTGAATACGCGCCGAGACACGTATTAAGCTGCGTAACGGCTCAGTACGACGCGCGGCCGCTAGAGCCGACAACGAGCCCATAAACACGCGTCACGAATCGTGGGGGAAATGGCACGTAATGCTTGGCGACGGATAACTCGTCGCGAATGTATATAAATGCGTCGCAAATAAATATAGGGGTGATAGGATATGCGTTCAGGCCACGTCATGCTAGCCATCGTGCCCGCCGTCTTGGCAGCACAACTGCTCTCGAGTCAGTGCCAAGCCGCCGCCCCGGCGGAAGGTGATGCCACCTCGAACGGCGCGCTGGACGAGGTGGTGGTGACGGCGACACGCCGCTCCGAGCGCCTCGAGGACGTGCCCATCAGCATCACGGCTTTCAGCCAGGAGAAGCTCGACTCGGAAGGTCTGCACAGCATCGACGACCTGACGCGCCTCTCCCCCGGAGTGGCCTTTCAGCGCAATGGCATGAGCTCCGCCGGTAACTACAACGACGAAGGCTCGGACATCAATATCCGCGGCGTCGACTCGACCGCCGGCACGTCGACCACTGGCATTTACGTCGACGATACACCGATCCAGACCCGCCACATCGGCTTCGGCTCCATCAATGCGTTTCCGGCGCTGTTCGACTTGGATCGCGTCGAAGTGCTGCGCGGCCCACAAGGCACGCTGTTCGGCGCCGGCGCGGAGGGTGGCGTGGTGAGATTCATCACCCCGGAACCCAACCTGCGCGAATCCAGCGGCTACGATCGCGCGGACGTGTCGGTCACCGACGGTGGCTCGCCGAGCTACGAGGGCGGCGCCGCGTTCGGCGCGCCCATCATCGAGGACGTGCTGGCATTCCGCGCCAGCGTCTCCTATCGCAAGGACGGCGGCTGGGTGGATCGAGTCGATTACTCCTTGTCGCCGCCGGGCACCACCGCCGCTCCCGGAGCGGCGGCAACGCCGACGCCGATCTATGACGGCAACACTACCGACCCCAATGCCAACTGGCAGGAAACCACCACGGCACGCCTGGTCTTGAAGTGGAAGGTCAATGACGCGTTGGAAATCACGCCGTCGATCTACTATCAGCGGCTCTATATCAACGACACCGCGGCCTACTGGATTGGGCTGTCGGATCCGAGTAATGCCGTGTTTCGCAATGGCAATGCCCTGCGCAACCCGAGCGACGATCCGTTCACCTTGAGTGCCATCAAGCTGAAATGGGACTTAGGCTTCGCCTCATTGTTCTCGAACACCTCGTTCTACGACCGCAACCAAAAGGCTCAGTCCGATTACACCCAGTACTTGCGCGCCACCTGGGCAGTCACCGGGTCGGGCGTCCCTGCGCCGGTGTTCGCTCTCGCCAACACCTTTCCCGCGCCCGGTGATCGAGGCTTTGCTGCATTCCAGGACTCGCAACGCAATTTCTACGAGGAACTGCGACTGGCGTCGACCGACACGGACGCGCGCCTCGTCTGGAATGCCGGCGTGTTCTTCTCGCATCTCGAGGAGAATGTGCCGGAAAGCATCTACGACAATCACTTGGACGCGGAAATCTTGAGCTACACCGGCGGGGCCTACAATCTGTGCGGCGGTCAGGCCTGCCCGAACGGCTTGATCTTCAACGGTCCCGTTAGCAAGGTGGTCGACAAACAGGTAGCGCTGTTCGGTGAGCTTAACTTTAAGATTACCGACACCTTCAAAGCCACGGTCGGTTTGCGCGTCTCCGACCTTCAGTACACCGGATCGGTTTTCGAGACCGGTCCGTTCTTGGGCACGACCATCGCCACCCAATCGAGCGACACCGATAAGCCGGTGACGCCGAAGGCCGTGCTCACGTGGCAACCGGATCATGACGATCTGGTGTATTTCAGCGCGTCGAAAGGCTTCCGGCCGGGCGGCCCCAACGTCGGCGTCGGCGGGATCTGCGACGGTAACCTGACGGCCTTGGGCCTGTCGCAGGTCCCGGGCAAGTTCTCCTCCGACAGCCTCTGGAGCTACGAACTCGGCAGCAAGAATACCTTCCTCGACCACACCTTGCAGGTCAACGCGAGTCTGTTCTACATCGACTGGAACAACATCCAGCAGAACGTCTACCTGCCCGACTGCGGCGAGCAATTCACCGCCAACCTCGGCAAGGCGAAGAGCGAAGGTGGCGACATCGACGTGCTCTACAAGCCCATTGAAGCGCTCACATTGGACTTGGCCGCCGCTTACACGGATGCACGTCTGACCAAGACCTCCTGCGCGGGCGCCTTGACCTACTCGGGCGCCGGGGTCTGCTCCGGTGCCGGCGGATCGACCGCCGCGCCTATCGCGAGCAAGGGTGATGCGCTGCTAGGAGCCCCCTGGACGTTCACCAGTTCCGCCGAGTATCACTTTGTGCCATGGGAGGGTCGCACGCCCTACTTCCGTTTGGATTACCAGCATTCGACGGCGCAGAAATCGCTGCTGCAGGGTCAGGACCCCAACAACGCTCTGTACGACACCACGATCCCGGGATTGCCCATCGTCAACAACCTGTCGGCGCGGGCGGGCCTGCGATTCAACGGCATCGACTTGTCGGCGTACGCGAACAACCTCACGAACTCACTACCGCTGATGTTCGAGTCGCGCGACATCGCGTACACGCCGACCGACACGCTGTACTTCGGCCGCAGCGTGCGGCCGCGGACCATCGGGGTCACCGCTACGTATCGCTATTGAGCGACGCGGGGTTGCCCGAGGGAATCCAAGGATGGATTCCTTAATTCATTGCCGCAGCTGCACCCACACGAGATCGATGGGCTCGGTGCCAATGTTTCCCGACTCATGCCCTTCGCTGATATCGATTGCCGGCATCCAACCGACCGTGCCAGTGTCTGAATACTTCGCAGACGCGCGTTCCGGCTCGCTCTTGGAACGGGCTGCCCATTGCCCTCCCTTGATATGAATGTAAAGCGTGTGCGGATGATGGCCGTGTACGCCCTCCCACTGACCTGGAGCGACGTTGAATCGCTGCACGATCACCCGATCATTCTCGAGTAGATCCTCTCCCGGAATGTTGGGGTAGTTGAGATGTCCCCATGCCGGATTGGATGCGACTCCTCGGGGTCCCTTCAAACTGACGCAAACCATCTCAATCGCGGAGCTGCCGGAGTTGACCATGGGCGCATCGGATCGGTTCTCGGCGGCTCGCCACTGCACGCGCCCTTCCTTCCACAGTGTCGAGCGCCCGCTTGAGGTGAGGACACCACCCCGGATGAACACCAGCAGCTGATCGGTGGGATGCGCCTGCTCACCAGTCGAACCGCCGGGTGGCAGCACGAATTGTTGGGCCAAGACTCGGTCGTTGTCGAGCAGTACCTCGCCGCGCAATGCGGCGAACGTAATCAAATCTGTCATAGCGTGCGCGGGCATTTCCTGCGGTTTTATATATCCCATCACGATTTTCGGCAACCTAAAATCGTCGGCCTTGCGAACGTGTCGGGTTACGCGCTCGACAGCGTGAGGGCGCGCCCGAACGCCCTCACGCCATCCCCTCAGTTATGCTCGGTCGTCGTGACCATGTAGAGCGGAGCCGTTCCGGCCGCCACCGTCGGTGTCGGCAACGCAGTGAACGCTCCAGTATTGTCTACGCTGAATTGCGAAATCTGCCCGCTGGTGTTGTCTGCGGAGTAGGCATAGGACTTGGACGGATCGAAGACGATGGACTTCGGCCCCGGTGTTCCCGCGCCAGCGCTGATAAAGCCGAGCTCCGTACCCAGATCGCCGGTGCCCGCATTGATCTCGTATTGCGCGAGGTTGCCCGAATTGTTGTTCGCGGTGTAGATGTAGCTGTTGCCGCCGATTGTCGCCAACGTAATTGAATGGGCGATTTGCGAAATCGTCGGATTAGCCAGCGGTGTCAACGCACCGGTGTTGCCACCCGAGGGGCCGTCGATGCTGAACTGCGCAATGGTGGCATTGCCCGGATCATTTACATAGAGATAGCTTCCGGTCGGGTCGATGATGACGGTATTGGGGCTGTAGGGGTTGCTATTTGGTTGGGTGATCGCGGTGTTGCTCACATACGTGAGTTGCCGGGTGGTGGGGTTGACCGAAAACAGCGCGACCGAGCCCATGCCCGCCCCCGCGTCATTCGACAGATACGCGAAGTTGGCCGTGGGATCGAACGTCAACACGGCGGCGCCGGGCGTTGCCCCACCCGTTCCAGGGACGGTGGCCGGGTTTAACGGCGTCAGCGAGCCATCGCCGCCGATGGAGTACTGAGACACCGTGCCATCAATGGAATTCGGCACGTAGGCATATGGGCCGCTGGGGTCGATGGTCACCGCATTAGCGCCTGAGCCCGCCGCGACCACCGCCGTGGTCATGGGAGCCAACACGCCATCGGCGTCAATCGTGAATTGCGACACGCTTGCGGACCCCGAATTCGCGACATAGAGGTAGTGGCCGGTGACGTCGACAGCGAGGCCGGCCGGGTTGAACTGGGTCGGAACGTGAGCGGTGGCCATGGGCACCAGCCCTCCGTTGGTGCCGATCGTGTATTGCAATACATACCCGTTGAAGATGTCGGTGGCGTAGAGGTACGTATTGGCCGTCACGGTCAGCGGGACCAGAGGGGACTGGACGGTGCCCTGCGTTGCTTGGATTTGGGTGGTGCCGATCGCTAACGCCGTCGCGAGACCCTGCGTGCCGGCTGCATTGCTGATGGAGGCCGTCGCGCCTACCGAGGAGGTCCATGTCACGTTGGTCGTCAGTGTCTGGGGGTTACCGGCCGTAAACGTTCCCGTAGCCGTGAATTGCAGTGTGGTACCGTTACGAATGTTGGGCGCGGGCGACGGCGTCACTGAAATCGAAACCAGGGTCGCCGCGGTTACGGTCAACGTGACCTGGTTCGAGAGGATCGCGCCCGATGCCGCCTGTATGACGGTGGTGCCAGTAGTAGTAGTCGTACTTTGCGCCAGGCCGCTGGCGTTGATAGTCGCGACCGACGGCGTCGCGGAAGTCCACGTCACGCTGGTGGTTATAGTTGTTGTGTTACCGTTCGATAAATGCCCCGTCGCGGTGAACGGCTGAGTGGTGCCAGCGGCGATGCTAGGCGTGAGCGGAGTGATCGTGATCGATTGCAGTGCCGCCGCCGTCACCGTCAAGTTCGCGGTGCCGGAAATGGATCCCAATGTCGCGGTAATCGTCGTCGTACCGACGGTCAGGCCTTGCGCCAGCCCGTTGGTGCCCGCGGCGTTGCTGATGCTAGCGACCGACCCAGTACTGGAAGTCCACGTCACGCTGGTGGTCAAAGTCTGTGGGGTACCGTCCGATAAATGCCCCGTGGCCGTAAACTGTTCTGTAGTGCCAGCGCCGCTGCCGACGGCGATACTGGCAGTACCTGGAGTGACCGTGATCGATTGCAGCACCGCCGCCGTCACCGTCAAGGTGACCCCGGTGGAGGTGACGCCGCCGTACGATGCCGTGATAGACGTGGTGCCCACATGTGCCGTCGTCGCCAGACCGTTGGAACCGGGTGCGCTACTAATAGTCGCGGTGTTGGGTACCGAGGAGGCCCATGTCGCCGTCGTCAGCACCATAGGGGTGCTGTTGTCACTGAAAAGAGCGGTGGCGGTAAACTGCACCGTCAAACCATTGGGCACGGTCGGTGCCGCCGGAGTTACGTTGATGGACGTTATTACCGCCGCGGTCACGGTCAGCGTGACGCCGGGCGACGATACGCCCCCTAAGGAGGCACTAATCGACGTGGTGCCGACGGCATTGGCGGTTGCCTGACCATCGAAGCCCGCCGCGTTGCTGATCGTCGCGGTCGAAGGCACCGAGGAACTCCAGGTCACCTGGGTCGTGATGACCTGCGTGGAAGTATCGGAGTAGGTACCGATGGCGGTGAACTGCGGCTTGGTGCCCTTGGGCACGCTCAGGTTCGGAGTCGTGACGCTGATGGACACCAACGTCGCCGATGTCACCGTCAAGGTCACCCCCGGCGACGTCACACCACTCAATGCCGCGGTGATGGAAGTCGTGCCGACCGCGGCGGCGGTGGCCACCCCATTGGCACCAGCCGTGTTGCTGATCGTGGCGACGCTCGGCGCCGAAGAAGTCCAGGTCACCTGAGTCGTGAGGACCTGATTCGAATTGTCGCTGTAGATGCCTGTGGCGACGAAGTGCTGCGTGTTGCCCTGCGCGAGAGTCGGAGTCGGCGGCGTCACGGCGATGGACACCAGCGTCGCCGGCGTCACGGTCAGCGTGACGCCGAGCGAGGTGACGTTGCCAAGAGTCGCCGTAATCGTCGTCGTCCCGACCATGCTCGCCGTCGCGATTCCGTACGTAGCAGCCGCGTTGCTGATCGCCGCCACGGCCGATACCGAGGAACTCCAGGTTGCGGTGGTGAGCACCTGGGTCGAATTATCGGAGTACATGCCCATGGCGACAAACTGCTGGGTGGTCCCCTTGGCGATAGACGGCGCGGCCGGCGTCACGCTGATGGACACGAGCGTCGGCGCCGTCACCGTCAAGTTCGTGGTGCAGGAGATGCCCCCCGACGTCGCCTTGATGGTCGTCGTGCCCGCAGCATGCGCGGTGGCCAGTCCCGTGCCGCTGATCGAGGCCGTGGCCGGTGTGCCCGCACTCCAGGTCACCGAACTGGAAATGTCTGTCTTGGTGCCGTCGCTATACACCCCGGTGGCGCTGAACTGAAGGGTCAGGCCAGCCACCAGGGTGGCGTCCGGGGGCGCGATGGAAATGGACGTGAGCGTCGCGGGCGTCACCACCGTAGGTACGGGCGGACCGCTGACGCCGACGTCGCCGCCGCAACCCGCGATCACACCCGCGAAGGCGAGCCACGAGAGCGCCGCCAACGACTTGAACGTGGGTACGGACCGAGCGGCGAAGCAGCGAGCGAGAGAAGCGATCATATGGCACGTCCCCAAATTTTTGTATCCAGCGTCCCTTAAAGAATCTTCTCTGACGATTGCAGCATGAGCGCCGCCACATCGCGAGCCCGCTGCGCGAAGTCGAGCCAATTTAAGTCAAGTTCGTGAAATCCAACCCCCGCAAAATCCCATATATCCAGCGTCCAGCGGCCCTCGCTGATTCGCAAGTGGCTGATTTTTATAGTCTCATTACCAATGGCCGCTGAATCTCATTGCCGGATACTGTGCCAGAAGATTTATCATAAGTGTCATACGATCAGCATGAATTTCGTCAACGCCGGCACCGATGTTGAGAGATCGTCTGCCAGGTGAACGCGTGAATCGTGGCGTCGACTTGCAGCGGAGCAATACCGCAGCGGGAAGCGCCGGGACTCATCCGTGCGCCGATCGGTGCCGCCCGCCTATCGCCAGCGTGCCTTTGGACGCGCTCCTACCTGAATATTCTGTGAACTCGGCCACAGGCCGTGTGCGCCGTATGGTCGAGACTCACTACATAACACAGTCAGGTGCTACGCTCCTCGTTGGCCGGAAATCGACGAAAGCTCAGGTCCGGCGGAGAAAAACACCCTTTAAAGAGCGCCGCTGCGTCGACACGCAACGGCGCCCGACGTGATTTGGTCCCCATAAGGAATCCGCATTGTGAATTCAAAGTTGACGCCCCTGCCACCTGATAGACGGCTTCAGGATGATCGCATCGCACTCAGCAAGGATGCGATCAAGGCCTCCTTCCTCGACGACTTGTTCTACATGCAGGGCAAATTTCCCGCGCTGGCGACCGAGAACGACTATTACATGGCGCTGGCCTACGCCATCCGCGACCGCATGCTGCAGCGCTGGATCAGCACCGCCGCTGCCTACACCCACCAAGGTTCGCGCACCGTAGCCTATCTGTCCGCCGAATTTTTGATGGGTCCGCACCTTGGCAACAATCTCATCAATCTCGGCATCTTCGATATGGTCAAGGAATGCATTACCGAGCTCGGCCTTAACTTCGAACAGTTGCTCGGCAAGGAGGAGGAGCCCGGCCTGGGCAACGGGGGCCTTGGCCGCCTGGCCGCCTGTTTCATCGACTCTTTGGCCACCCTCGAGGTGCCGGCCATCGGCTACGGCATCCGCTACGAGTTCGGCATCTTTCATCAAGAGATCATCGACGGCTGGCAAATCGAGAAAACCGACAAGTGGTTGCGCTTCGGCAATCCCTGGGAACTGGTGCGTCCGGAATGGGCCGTCGAGGTGAAGTTCGGCGGTTCGACGGAACAATACATCGACGCCAACAACCGGCTGCGCGTGCGCTGGGTGCCGCACAAGATCGCCGCTGGGGTGCCCTATGACACGCTGATCCTCGGCTACCGGACCAATACCGCCAACACCTTGAGGCTATGGCGTTCTGAAGCGACGGAGTCCTTCGATTTCGCCATCTTCAATAGCGGCGATTACTACGGTGCGGTGAATCAGAAGGTCACCTCCGAAAACCTGAGCAAGGTGCTGTATCCCAACGATCAGGAGCTGCGCGGCAAGGAGCTGCGCCTCGAACAGCAGTATTTCTTCGTGTCTTGCTCGCTGCAGGACATGTTTCGTATTCTGGTCACGCAAAAGCTGCCGGTCGAGAAGTTTCACGAGAAATTCGCGGTGCAATTGAACGACACGCATCCCGCGATCGCCATCGCCGAACTGATGCGCCTGTTGGTGGACGAATACCTCCTGCCCTGGTCGGATGCCTGGCGCGTCACGTGCAAGACGTTCGCCTACACCAACCACACGCTGCTGCCCGAAGCGCTCGAGCGCTGGTCGATTGCGGTGTTCGGCAAGGTGCTGCCGCGCCATTTGCAAATCATCTATGAGATCAATGCGCATTTCTTGGAGGAGGTGCGCATCCGCTTCCTCGGCGACGAGGCGCGGATCTCGCGCATGTCGTTGATCGACGAGAGCGGCGAGCGCTATGTGCGCATGGCGCACCTCGCGTGCGTCGGCAGTCATGCCATCAACGGCGTCGCGGAGCTGCACTCGGAACTGTTGAAGCGCGACGTGCTCCAGGATTTCTACGCGCTGTGGCCGCAGAAATTCAGCAACAAGACCAACGGTGTGACGCCACGCCGCTGGATGGTGCTGTGCAACCCGAAGCTCTCGGATCTGATCTCCGAGCATATCGGTGAGGGCTGGATCAAGGATCTTGCGCAGTTGAAGCGTCTCGAACCACTGGCCGACGATGCGGAATTCCGCTCCCGCTGGCGCGCCATCAAGCAGAGCAACAAGCGCACTTTCGCCGCGCTGGCGCTGGCACGGACCGGCATCGTCGCGGATCCCGATTCGATCTTCGACGTGCTGGTCAAGCGGATCCACGAGTACAAACGTCAGCATCTGAAGGTGCTGCACATCGTAGCGCTGTACCATGCCATCAAGTCGAATCCGTCGCTGGCCGTACAGCCACGTACCTTCATCTTCGGCGGCAAGGCGGCTCCCGGATACCATCTCGCCAAGCTCATGATCAAATTGATTACTGCGGTCGGCGAGGTGGTGAACCGCGACCCCGACGTGCGCGACCGTCTCAAGGTCGTATTCTTACCCAATTTCAACGTCACCAACGGTCAGCGCGTGTATCCGGCGGCCGATCTCTCGGAACAGATCTCCACCGCGGGCAAGGAGGCCTCGGGCACCGGCAATATGAAGTTCTCGATGAACGGGGCGCTCACCATCGGCACCCTCGACGGTGCCAACATCGAGATCATGCAGGAAGTTGGCGCGGATAATTTCTTCCTGTTCGGCCTGAGCGCGGAGGAGGTGTACGCATACAAGGCGCGCGGTTACAACCCGATGGACTACTACAATGGCAACCAGACGTTGCGGGATGTGATCGACCTGATCCGTTCGGGATTCTTCTCGCGCGGCGATACGGAACTATTCAGGCCGTTGATCGACGGACTGATGCACGAGGATCCCTATCTCTTGTTCGCGGACTTCCAGTCCTACCTCGAGTGCCAGGAACGGGTCGCGGCGGTGTATGCGGATCCGGAACGCTGGACGCGCATGTCGATTCTGAACACGGCGCGCAGCGGTAAGTTTTCCTCCGACCGCACCATCCGCGAATACTGCGCCGACATCTGGCGCGTCAAGTCAGTGCCGATCAACCTACTCACACATGAGGAAGCAGGAAACGCATAGTTCTGCGCAGCGGTTCGGCGGCTCCCCACAAGAGCTGGTCGCCCACGGTAAACGCCGAGAGATACTCGCCGCCCATGGCGAGTTTCCGCAGGCGACCGATGGGCACGGTCATCCGGCCGCTGACCGCCGCCGGTGACAGCTCGCGGACCGACGCTTCGCGATCGTTGGGCACCACGCGTACCCAGTCATTGCCGCCCGCGATCAACGCTTCGAGCTCGCTCAAGGGCACATCGCGCCTAAGCTTGATGGTGAGCGCCTGCGAGTGGCAGCGCATGGCGCCCACGCGCACGCACAGGCCCTCGACCGGCACGGGCCGAGATTCGGTGCCCATGATCTTGTTGGACTCGGCTCCGGCCTTCCATTCCTCGCGGCTCTGGCCATTGCCGAGATCCTTGTCGATCCAGGGAATCAGATTGGCGGCCAGCGGCACGCCGAAGTGCGTGGTAGGGAAGCTCTCGGCATGCAACGCATCGTTGACCGCTCGATCGATGTCGAGGATGGTCGCCGCCGGGGCGTCGAGCAGCGGTGCCGCCGCCTGGTACAGTGCGCCCATCTGTTCCAACAGTTCGCGCATGTTCTGGGCGCCGGCGCCGGACGCGGATTGATAGGTCATGGCCGAAATCCATTCCACCAAGTCCGCTCGCAGCAAACCGCATACCGCCATGAGCATCAGCGATACCGTACAGTTGCCGCCGATGAAATCCTTGATGCCCTGCTCGCGCGCCGCCCGCATGACCGGCAGATTTACCGGATCGAGCACGATCACGGCGTTCTTCTCCATGCGCAGGGTCGAGGCCGCGTCGACCCAGTAGCCCTGCCAACCTAACGCCCGGAGGCGCCCGTGCACCGCGGTGGTGTAGTCGCCGCCTTGCGCGCTGATGAGCAGCGGCAGCCGCGCCAGCGCCTCGAGGTCGTGCGCGTCCTGCACCGCAGATACTGGGCGGCCGATATTGGGAGCGGCGGCGCCCGCCTGCGAGGTGCTAAAGAACACCGGGTCGACGACGTCGAAGTCGCCCTCCGCGCGCATGCGCTCGAGCAGAACCGATCCCACCATGCCGCGCCAGCCGATGATGCCAATGTGTTTCATGTGCCGATCATAAACTCTGCCGCCGGTGCGCGCAGGTTGTAACTCGACGACATGACATATCCATAGGCGCCGCAGGTGCCGATCAACAGCACATCGCCCTCGACCGTGGGCGGCAGCCAGCGATCGCCGCCGAGTTGATCGGCGGTCTCGCAGATCGGTCCCACCACGTTGACCCGCTGGCTCAAGGGCTCATCGAGCCGGGTGAGGTTGCGAATATCGTGATGCGCTCCATACAGCGCCGGCCGGATCAGCGAGTTCATACCGGTGGCGATGCCGACGTAGCGTACGTCGCCCTTGCCCTTCAACTGAGTGACCACGGCCACGAGCACGCCGGCCTTGGCCACCAGGAAGCGCCCGGGCTCCATCCAGAACTGCACGCCCGGAAAGCGCCGCTTCAAGTCAGCGACCCCCGCATCGAGCGCCGCAAAATCCAGATCCGGCTGGCCGACTTGTTCCGGGACGCCGATACCGCCGCCGAGATCGATCACCCGCACCGCGGGAAAACGCCCGGCAAGGTCCGCGAGCACGGCGCCGGTCTCGGTCCAATTAGCGACGTTGAAGATGCCGCTGCCCGTGTGCGCATGCAGGCCGATCACGCGGGCGCCCGCCTCCCGCACCAGCTCGACCAGTTCATCGGCATCGGCGACCTGCACGCCGAACTTGGAATTCACGCCGGCCGTGCGCACGTGGTGGTGGTGACCCCGGCCGACACCCGGGTCCATGCGCACGAAAATGTCCCGGCCGCGAAATACCTCCGGCCACGCCTTGAGCGGATAGAGATTGTCGAGCGTGACTTGCACCCCGCGGGCGAAGCCATACTCGTACTCGGCGCGTGGCGCGAAATTGGGCGTGAACAGCACGCGTTCCGGGTCCAATCCCGGAATCGAGGCGAAGGCATGCTCGATTTCGCCGCGGGACACGCATTCCAGCATGAGGCCAGCGGCATGGATGCGGCGCAGGATAGCGGCGTGCCAGTTGGCCTTCATGGCGTAGGCCCAGCGATCCACCGACTTGACGCGCTCGAGCGCCGCGATGGCGCCATCCAAGGTGGCGGCATCGTAGACGAACGCGGCGGATTCGCGCGTGGCGATCTCGCACAGTTGCGCCCGTTTGCGCGGTTCCTCCCACCAATTCGCGGCAACCGGTGCGCGTTCCTCGGCGGCGAACAATTGCTGCCAGGTCGGCCCCAACACCTTGTCGGAACCGATGCGTTGGATGAGTCGCTCGTGCAGCTGGTGCACCAACCGATCGCCTTGTGCCTCGTCGATGACGAAGGTGAAATTGAGGTCGTTCGCGGCCTGGGTGACCAGATAAATCTTGTGGTCCTGAAAGAGTTCGAAGGCCGCGCCGAGCTCGTGCAGAATCCCGCGGATGTTGTGCCCCAGCAGACTCAAGCTGGCGCAGGGACCCAAGACTTCCACGCGGCACAATTCGCCGAGTTCGGCGCTCAGGCGCGCAAGCGCGGCGGCATCCAGCGTATTGGCGGCCGGATCCAGCGACACGGTCACGTTGGTTTCCGAGGTCGAGACCAGATCGACGGATAAGCCCTGCGTCTTGAAGATCTGGAATGCATCGGCGAGAAAACCGACCTGGTGCCACATACCCGGACTGTCCATGGAGATCAGAGTGATGCCCTTCTTGATGGCGATCGCTTTGACCTGCGCGGCGCTGTCGGCCACGCTGGCCGAGACGATGGTGCCCTCGAGGCCGGGCGCCTGGGTGGCATACACGTGCAGCGGAATCTTGTACTGGCGCACCGGCAGCACGCAGCGCGGATGCAGGATCTTCGCACCGTTGCTGGCGATTTCCTGGGCCTCGTCGTAATGCAGCGCGCGCAACAGACGCGCGGTGGGCACCACACGCGGATTGGCGCTGAACAGGCCCGGCACGTCGGTCCAGATCTCCAGACGCACGGCGGCGAGTTTCGCGGCGAAGTAGCTGCCCGAGGTATCCGACCCGCCCCGGCCCAACAGCACCGTGTCGCCCTCGTCATTGGCGGCGATGAATCCCTGGGTGATGATGACCTGATCGAGGCCGCGCCACTCGGACTGTAACGCAGCGTCCGGCGCGAAATCACAGGTCGCCGACAACAGCCCGGCCTTGTCGTTGCCACCGTGCCGGCGTTCGGCGCGCAACACCGAACGGGCGTCCACCCACACGGTGGCGATTCCCTGCGCATTCAGAAAGCTGGCGCCGAGCGCGGTGGCCAGCAGTTCGCCCATGGCCATGACTCGCGCCCGTACTCGGTCACTGAGCTCGCGGGTCTCCGCGATGGCGTCGGCCATGCGGCGTAGATCCTCGATGAAGGCGGTGTAGCGCGCGCACAGGGAAATCGACAGCGCGTCGGCAAGATCGCGATGGCCGCGATCGATCTGTTCGATGAGGGCCGCGTGGGTACCGGCCAGGGCGGCGGCGAGCAAGGCTTCCAGACGGTCGGTAACGCCGGACATGGCCGAATGGACTACCACCGGCCGCAAGTGCGCCGCCATCCGCTCGCGCAGGACGCCCGCGATATTGCGCCAATTGGCGGCGGAGGAGACGCTGGTGCCGCCAAACTTGAGGACGACCCAGGCTTCGCTTTGTTCAACCACGGTTATGAATCCGGATGTGTGTCGCCGCGGGCGGATTCAAGGCCGCGCCGGGCCGCAATCAGTCGTCTTCGAAGATTTCTTTCAGCTCTTTTTCGAGCTGACGCTCGGCGAGCACGTCCTCGACCCGGCTCCATGCAGCCTTGCCCTTCTTGCCGGTAGCCGCAGCCTTGGGCCGACGCTCAGCGCGTTCTATCAGCGGATCGAAGTCATGGGATTCTTCGGCTTCCCCAAGAAACTCATCGTCGATATCGAAATGTTCGTCGTCGCGTTCGCTCATTATTCGAGAAAAGCCCTTGAAATCAACAGGATCGATCAGCCCACCAGATGAAGCTGCGCACTATATCCGATTCTGCTCCGCATTCAACTAGCACGATGACTTTAACGTCCGACCTGTTAATTAATCGGGGTCCGCATTCCCGACTTCAAGGGTCATAAAATAAATTTTATTATTTTCAAAGTATTATCGAAGATATCTCATGTTGCATATGAATCACTCGTGGCGCCCGCTACGGAAAGTTCGCGGCACGCCGGCTGCACGGTGCACCCGGGGACCTCAGGTACTCAGCCGCGCCGGCCCGCACTGGCGCGTCGGGTTGCCCCGGCACTCAAGTTCCGGTCAACGCCGCATTGCTGCGGGCCGGCAACGCGCCCTGGGCCACCGCGCGATTCACCGCCGACAGGATGGCCAGCAATGAGGCGGTGATGATGTTGCCATGCATGCCCGCGCCGAACAGCGTGCGCCGGGAGTGTGTGGTGATCTCTATATAAGAGACCGCCTTGGCACCGCTGCCCTCGCCGCGGGAATGCTCCTCATAGGACAGCACGTCGAACGGCAGACCGATTGCCTTGACCATGGCGTCGATGGGGCCGGAACCCTGGCCATGCCAGGTCTCGATGCGCCCGGCGTGCTCGACTTGCAGCGCCAGACGCTCGCTATCGGCGCCATCGGTGGAGGCCGCCAGCTGGTGCGAGCGATACACGAAGGGCTGCCGAGGAGCCAGGTATTCACGGCTGAAAAGCTCCCACAATTCCTGTGAAACCAATTCCTTACCGGTGATATCCGCAGCCGCCTGCACGACCTGGCTGAACTCTATTTGGAGACGGCGCGGCATGACCAGCTGGTAGTCGCGCTGTAGCAGGTAGGCCACCCCCCCCTTACCCGACTGACTATTGACTCGGATGATGGAATCGTAGGAACGCCCGAGATCCGCCGGGTCCACGGGCAGGTAGGGAACGTCCCACAGATCGCCGTCGCCGCGCGCGTCCAAACCCTTTTTGATAGCGTCTTGATGTGATCCGGAAAACGCCGTGAATACCAGATCGCCGACATAGGGATGGCGCGGATGGATCGGCAATTGATTACAGGCCTCGGCGCAGCGCGCGGCCTCGTTGATGTTAGAGAAATCTAATTTAGGATCAACGCCCTGTGTGTACAAGTTAAGAGCTAACGTGACGATATCGACATTGCCGGTACGCTCGCCGTTGCCGAACAGCGTGCCCTCGACGCGTTCCGCCCCCGCCATCACCGCCAATTCAGCCGCGGCAACGCCCGTGCCACGATCGTTGTGGGGATGCACCGAGATCACCACCGAGTCGCGCCTTGCCACATGCCGGCTGAACCACTCGATCTGGTCGGCATAGATATTGGGGGTGGCCATTTCCACGGTGGCCGGCAAGTTGAGAATGGACTTGCGAGTGGGGGTGGGCTCCCAGACGGCGTTGACGGCATCGCAGATCTCGACGGCAAAGTCGAGTTCCGTGCCCGTGAAACTCTCCGGGCTGTACTGAAAAATCCATTCCGTACCAGTTTCACGCTCGGCGTGCTCACGCACCGCGGTCGCGCCCCGCACCGCGATATCCACGATACCGGCACGATCCAAGCGAAATACCACGCGCCGTTGCGCCACCGAGGTGGAGTTGTAGACATGCACGATGGCGCGTCGCGCACCCTTGAGCGACTCGTAGGTGCGGGCGATCAACTCCGGCCGAGCCTGGGTCAATACTTGGATAGTGACGTCGTCAGGAATGAGTCGCTGTTCAATGATTTCCCTCACGAAATCGAAGTCCATCTGCGACGCGGCAGGGAAACCCACCTCGATTTCCTTGAAACCGATCTTCACCAGCATGTCGAACATGCGGCGCTTGCGGGCGCCATCCATGGGTTCGATCAGCGCCTGATTGCCATCGCGCAGATCGACACTGCACCAGCTCGGTGGCGCCTTGATGACCTGACTGGGCCAGGTTCGATCGGCCAGATCGATGGGCTCGAAGGATTGATACTTGCTCGACGGATTACGCAACATGATGGGTTACCACTCGGATTGTCGCCAGATACATCACCCTACAAAATGTGCGGGTGTTTTAAGTGTTGTTCCGGTCTTGTGAGCGCCGACCGTTAGCGCGGTAGTGGTGCGCCTAGCGGCGCAGCAGAAGCCGCAGGGCAAACGACCCCGGACGCAGCGCGCTGCGGGGGGTAGAGGAGAGTTCGATTGCGGACGCTTCCATAGCGCAGAAATCTAGCATCTCAGGTAAGACGAACGCAAGCCGTGTCGCGGCGCGGAGGGAGCCGCCACTCGCCCATCATACGGCGTCTTTATAGTCCCGGCCCTTCCAGCGAGCGCCGCTGCCGCGCCAATGAGTGAGAGCCGAATCGAGGGTCGCCGCCATATAGAACAAGGCGATCAGCGGCAGAGCCAGGGACCACCACGGGCTGCGGTCATAGCGGCGCAACGTGGGCAGGAAACTCGCCGCGCCCAGCGCAAAGGCGGCAACGCCGCAGCCCCGCTGCCAACCCTGGCCCATGAGCGCGACCAGCAGTGGTACCCACCACACCAGGGTGAGTCCGAGCAGCGCGACCGCGAGCAGCCAGCCGGAGTAACGTAATTGCGTGAAGGCGGTACGGGAAATCATGTCCCAGATATGCCGGAAATGTGGATACGGCCGAATCGATGCCGCGAGTGCGGAATGACCCAAGTGGACGGCACCGCCCCGCTTCACCGCCTGTGCCAAGGTCACATCGTCGATCAAGGCGCCTTTGATGGTCTCGATGCCACCGATGCGCTGCAACGCATCGCGTCGGATCAGTACCGTGCCGCCGGCCGCGGCAGCCACCCGCGACTTGGGGTCGTTGACCTTCGCGAACGGGTACAGCATCTGGAAGAAATAGATGAACGCCGGCACCAGCGCGCGTTCCGCCAGACTCGAGCAATTGAGGCGCACCATCTCACTCACCAGGTCGACGCGGGGTTCCACCAACCGCGCCACCAGCGTCGACAAATGCCGCGGGTCGTGCACGATATCGGCATCGGCGAACAGCAGCACGGGCGCGCCGCTCGCGGCCACACCCTGGGCCAGCGCCCACAATTTGCCGGACCAACCGGCGGGCTTGGGTGCACCCGTGATCACCTGCAGCGTCGGCGCCGCAGCGACGCCGACCGCCGCGCCGGCCTCGGCCACAGCAGCGGCGGGGCCGCCGCCGACAGCGGCCCGCTCGGCCCCCGTACCGGCATAGTCGACCGCCGCGCCGATACGCGCGGCCGCGGCCCGGGCGATTTCGGCCGTGCCATCGGTCGACGAGTCGTCGACCAGCACGACGCGAAACACACCGCCATAATCCTGGGCCAGCAGGGACGCCACTGCATGATCGATGGTTTGCGCCTCATCGCGCGCCGGAATCACGATATCGACGGCCGGCAGCTCGCGCGGAGGCGTCGGAGTCAGTTCCGGAGTCGAGAACCAGAACCGCCCGTGCGCGAAAAACAGGTACCCCCAGACAACCAGCGTCAGCAAAGCCAGCACCGTCTTATACCTGACTCACGTCCATCCGGAGAGCTGCCGCTCGATGATCGCGGCCAGCAAGGCGGCGTGCCGATCGTCGTCGTTGAGTGCCGGCACCAGCGATAATTCCTCACCGCCCAACTCGATGAATTTGTCGCGGTATTCCATGGCCACTTCTTCCAAGGTCTCTAGGCAATCGACGGCAAAGGATGGCGAGACGACGGTCAGCTTGCGCAGGCCGCGCTGCGCCAGCGCCTTGAGACTATCCTCGGTATAGGGCTGCAACCACACCACCGAGCCGAAGCGCGATTGATAGCAATGCGAATACTCGTCGGCTGCCAGCCCCAAGCGCGCAACCACCAAGCGTGTGGTGGTTTCCGCCTGACTCTGATAAGGGTCCCCCTCCTTCACGTACACGGCCGGTATCCCGTGGTACGACAGCATTAGATGCGACCGTCCACCCGCTGCCGCCCAATGATTCTCGATGCTCGCGGTCAGTGCATCGATGTAGCCGGGATCGTCGAAATAGTCGTTGACGAAGCGGGTTTCCGGCAGCCAACGCCAACGCTCCAACACCTGGCTAGTCCGATCGAACACGGAACCCGTGGTCGACGAGCAATACTGGGGATATAACGGCAGTACCAACAATCTTTTGACGTTCTGCTCCGCCAACTCTTGAATGGCACTGGCGATGCTCGGATTGCCGTAGGTCATGGCGAGCGCCACCCGCACGTCATCCCCCAGGTGGGTCCGTAGAACTGCGGCGATTTTGCCGACCAGGCGCTTCGAATACACCGCCAGAGGCGACCCGCCGCGCATCCACACCTTGCGGTAATTGCGCACGGTGCGGATGGGACGCAGCGGCAGGATGATTCCGTACAGCAGCGGCAGCCAGACGAGCCGCGACGTGTCGATGACCCGGCGATCCCCCAGAAACTCACGTAAGTAGCGTTGGACGGCGAAATACGATGGTGAATCCGGTGTCCCGAGATTGACGACGAGCACACCAATTCGCTCCGGCGTCGCCGCGGCTTGCGCCACGGCGCGATAATAGGCCATTTATCCGATCCTTTGATAAGCTGCCCGCACAGTATACTGCCTGCCGAATGAACCCCTGCTGCGTTCTGTAGACCGCCTTATGTGGCTCACGTCCAGTGAGAGCGAGGCGCTCAGCTTGAGTTTGGCGGTGGCAACGCGCAGCGTGATCTTGAGCCTGCCGCCGGCGGTGCTGTTCGCCTGGCTGTTGACGCGGCCGCGATTCCTGGGCCGCACGCTGCTCGACGCCCTGGTGCACCTACCCTTGGTACTGCCGCCGGTGGTCGTGGGCTACCTGCTGCTGCTGCTGTTCGGTAACCGCGGCGCACTCGGGCTGTGGCTGCGCGACGCCCTCGGCATCGAACTCGCGTTCAGCCGCAATGGCGCCGCGCTCGCCACCGCCGTGATGTCCTTTCCGCTCATGGTACGGGCGATGCGGATCTCCTTGGAAAACGTCGATCGCGGCCTCGAGGAAGCGGCACGTACGCTGGGCGCCGGTGCACTCGATCGGTTCGTCAGCATCACGCTGCCGCTGATGCTGCCCGGGATATTGGCCGGCGGGATCACCGCGTTCGCGGCCGCGCTCGGCGAATTCGGTGCAGTCATCACCTTCGTGTCCAACATCCCCGGTGAGACCAGAACCCTGCCGCTGGCGCTGTACACGGCCCTGCAATCGCCGGGCGGGGACCATGTCGCCGCACGGCTCGCCAGTCTGTCCTTACTGCTCGGCGTGGGCGGATTGTTGTTGTCAGAGTGGTTGGCGCGGCGCGTCCGTCGCCTGTTGGGTCGTTGATGCTGACCGTCGCCGCCACCAAACGCCGCGGCTCCTTCGCCCTCGAGGTGGCCTTCGAACTACCCACGCCGGGCGTGGTCGCCCTCTTCGGTCGCTCCGGGTGCGGCAAGAGCACGCTGGTCAACATCATCGCCGGCCTGCTGCCGCCGGATGCCGGGCGGGTCGCCCTCGATGACGTGGTGTGGGTGGACACGGGGCAGCGGCTGCATATGCCGGCGGAGCGGCGCGGAGTGGGCTATGTGTTTCAGGATGCCAGACTGTTCCCACACTTGTCCGTCATGGGAAATTTGCGCTATGCGCGCAAGCGGGCTGCGGACCAGGTATTCGTCGATCTGGACGCCGTGGTCGACCTGCTGGACCTGCGTTCCCTGTTGAGCCGGCGCACTCATCGGCTATCGGGCGGCGAACGGCAGCGAGTGGCGATCGGCCGCGCGCTGCTCACCCAACCACGTCTGCTGCTGCTCGACGAACCGCTGGCGGCGCTCGACGCCGGCCGGCGCGACGAGGTGCTGCCCTATCTCGAGATGCTGCGCGACCACTTGGCGCTACCCATGGTGTACGTGACGCATCGCTTCGACGAGGTGCTGCGGCTGGCAACGCATCTGGTGCTGATGCAGGATGGCGCCGTACTCGCGCAGGGCAGCATCGGAGCGATGAGTTTGGATCCTCGTCTGCGCTCCATTATCGGCCGCGACGAAGTCGGCGCCATCATCGACGGCCGGGTGCTCGGCATGGACTCGACTAGCGGCCTGACCCGCGTGCAGGTGGGCCGTGGCGAGCTCAACGTGCAGTACTCTGGGCTCGCGGCGGGCACGGCACTGCGCGTTCAGCTTCTGGCACGCGACATCATCGTCTCCACTCGGCCGCCCCAGCACCTGAGCGTGCGCAACAGCCTCGAAGGCCTCGTCACGCACGTTCAGGACGACGGCGACTCGGATCTGGTCAGCATCGACATCGGCAATCGCCTCATTATGTCGCGCATCACCAAGGCCGCGACACGCGAACTCGAGCTGCGGCCCGGGATGCGAGTCTGGGCGCTGGTTAAATCCGTCTCGTTGCGCGGATATTCCTGGTCCGCACCCCGCCTACTTGAGCCGCGTACCTAGGTGCATGATGCCGACGATGTGATCATCATGACGCAAACCGAGTTCCGCTTTTACGGCGGGATCGTAGGCCGCGGCGCCCGTTTTCCACATCACGCCGTAACCTAGGTCATGCGCCGCGAGAAACAAGTTCTGGGCCGCCGCCGCCGCCGCGACCACCTGTTCTATCTCGGGAATCTTGGTTTGCTCGCGTTGCACCACACACGCAACCACCACGATGGTCGGCGAACGCGTCACCTTGTCGCACTCGGCGGCGAACTGCTGTTCGCTCATGTCGGGAATTCTGGAGCGCTTCGCGTTGGCCGCGGCCCGCGCGAAGCGCTCGCGCAGCCCAGGCTCGAGCACGAGGAGGCTCCAGGGCCTGAGCCGGCCATGATCCGGGGCGCGTGCCGCCGCCTCCAAGATGGCGGTCAGGTGCGTAGGCGTCGGACCCGGCGTCGTCAACTTCGCCGCGGACGAGCGCGAATTGATCGCTGCGAGTAATTCCATCGATAGTCCTCACGGTTGGGGTGGACATCCACGCACTGGCATCGAGATAGGGCACTGAAAATATTCCATATCGGCTATCATCGGCGCCGACCACAGGGCGGCTCGCGCGCGATGATGCCGCAGGCGCTGCGCCCATCGAGGCGTGCCGCCCAGGCCGATGCTGGAATTATAGCCATTAGTTTCCCAAGGAGCTTTCAATGAACCGTATTCTTTTGGCGTCCATCGCTGCGCTGGGTAGCGCGACCGCGCTCGCCGCGCCCGTGACCTACGTACTCGACCCACACCACACCTACCCGAGCTTCGAGGCCGACCACATGGGCGGACTGTCCGTCTGGCGCGGCAAATTCACCGAGACGACCGGCAAGGTGGTCTATGACAAGGAAGCGAAGTCGGGAACCATCGACATCACCGTCGATATGAATTCGATCGATTTCGGCATGGCCAAAATGGACGAACACGCCAAGTCGCCCGACATCTTCGATGTCGCCAAGTATCCCACGGCGGTCTACACCGGCAAATTCACCAAGTTCAACGGCGCCGCGCCCACGGAGGCCCAGGGCACGTTGACCTTGCACGGAGTCACGAAGCCGGTGACGCTCACGATCAACTCCTTCCTCTGCAAACCGAGTCCCATGACGAAGAAGGAAGTATGCGGCGCGGATGCCTCGACCACGTTCAACCGCAGCGACTTCGGCGTCAACTACGGCGATGCCTATGGATTCAAGATGGGCGTGAAGCTGCTGATTCAAGTCGAGGGTAGCCCCGAAGGCTGATCGGGACCCGGCGGCCCGGCACGACCGCTGCTCGGTCGATGGCCGGCCGCTGCTTCACTTCAGGCTAGGGCTTCAGGCTCTAGGCGTGGAGTCTAAAGTCTAAAGGCGCCGTCGAGTGGACGGAGCGGTCATGCGTCCAGCGTGCCAATGATTTGCTTTGACAGATTCCGGACGCGAAAACCTCCAAAACATTACGTCCAATCGAACGCCGCTCGTCATCGAAAATAGTGACGCAACACACTTCGTGCCGCGCGCGACATGAGAACTCCGTAGCCACTCCGTTCGACCAAGACTCGCACACTGTTCCTCATCAAGTTCCACGCGGGAGACTTTGTTGAACACTCTGGCGAAACGCACGGCGTATGACCCATCACCGACATGCCTTACGGGATGCCGACAATGACTATCCGTGAATTTGAATATGGCAAGACCCGCATCATGGCCGAGACGCGCGATGCCCTGCGGCGCATCGGCATCGATTACCATTGCGTAATGTTCGACCTGCACACCACGCATCCCTATCCGGAGGGCGCGACGCTCATCGTGAACGCGGTGGGCACGACGGTGAGCGACTGGTTCACCGCGGATGAGATCGAGGACTCACGCGATCGCGTCGGGCGGGTTGACATCCGACGCAAAATAGAGAACCTGGTGGACGGGCTGCGAGAAACAGTTACCTGATCCGTCGAACGGCGTCGACCGTGCCGACTAAGGCGTCACGGATCGACTGGCACCGCTCACGGATCGACCGGCACCGCTCACGGATCGACCGGCACCGCTCTCCGTTACGAGATCTGCGTCGGCAACGCATGCGGCGCCTCACGAAGATGAGCGGCAATCTCATCGAATAGCGCCAAGATACTCGCCGCCTCGTCGACATTCAGGCGCGTGATGGCAAGCCCGGCATGCACGATGAGGTAGTCACCCACGCTGACGTCGGACAGCAGTGCGACCGACACGCGACTGACGACGCCACCGACGTCGGCCGCGACCCAATCATCCCCCAGTAGCTCGATGACGCGTACCGGTATGGCCAAGCACACCGCTATGCCTCCAGCCACGGACTCATGGAGAGTGTCCGACGGCGGCCGCCTGCATCATCGGTGTGTCGGAGCCAAGGCGATAGGTCCATATCCGTCCATGCTCGAATCCTATCCGGATACTCGGTCGCCCGTATGTGCGTCAGCGAACAGACCGCCGCGAAATGGCGTGTTGAAGTCCGGCGACACTTCAACCGGGAAATACGGCGTCATGCTGCAGGTACGGCGGAACGGTAACGAGCGGCGAACGAATTCGACGCACATCGATCCGCTGGCGCGTAGCGGCGCGTCGACCCCGTTGATACTCGGCTTCGGTAACGTGCTGTTGGGAGACGACGGCGCCGGCGTTCACTTGATCGAACGGCTGCGCTTGGACCCACACTTGTCCGCGTGTGAATTCGTCGATGGCGGGACCATCAGTTTCAATCTCCTATCCTACATCGAGTCGGCCGGTTGCCTGCTGATGATCGACGCCGCCGACATCGACCAGCCGGCGGGAGCGATCGCCCTGTTCGAGGATGCCACGATGGATGCGTTCCTCAAGAGCACTCGCAGGCGAACCGTACACGAGATCGGACTGATCGATCTGCTGGACATGGCGCGCATGGAGGACTCCCTACCGCAACGCAGAGCGCTGTTGTGCATCCAACCCGCGTCGATCACCTGGAGCGAGGCTCTATCACCCACCGTGTCGGAGGCGTTGAACGACGCGGCATGCCAAGCTCGTCGTTTGATCGAGCGCTGGATGGCCCGGTGAGTCTGGCCGACATTCCGATTCGCCTCGAGCCACCGGCGCGAACGGGCGGCCTGGGCGGCGGCGTCACGGCGCTGTTGAGCGAGGTTGCGGACCTGCTGGAGAGACTCGCCAACGGCGACAATCCGGCGATCATCGACCTGCGCAGCCTCCCCATGAGCGGCCAGGACCGCGTCGCACTGCAAGAGACCTTGGGGGACGGCGAAGTTCACGTGACGCTCGATGCGGATGGCATCTCGACCCTGTACGAGACGGCCATTGCCGGGGTGTGGTGGGTCGAGCATCGCGACCGGCACGGCGACGTGATTGCCGAGTTGCTCGAGATCGCGCGCTTTCCGCAAATCCTCGACGGCGCGCTCGACGACATCGCAACGAGCGCAGTAGCGCTGCGAGCGCTGCTGCGCGCAGGCGCAGCAGGGAAAGGGGCAGCAGCATCGCCGGCAGCGCAGACAGACCATGCCATACGATGACCTCAGGGTGGGCGAGATGCTACGCCGGCATGGCGTCGGTCGCCGTGCGTTCATCAAATTTTGCACTGCCATGGCATCGGCGATGGCATTGCCGCCTTGGATGGGACCGGCGATGGCCGATCAATTGCAACAATCGCGGCGTCCCTCGGTGATCTACTTGTCGTTCCAGGAATGCACCGGCTGCTTCGAGTCATTCACCCGTTCGTTCGCGCCGACGATGGAAAATCTCATATTCAACGTCGTGTCGCTCGACTATGACGATACATTGATGGCTGCGGCGGGCGATGCGGCCGAATCGGCGCTCGACAAGGCCATGCACGATAATTTCGGTAAGTATGTGCTGGTCATCGATGGCTCGGTGCCCACCGGGGCCGGCGGAGCTTACTGCACCGCGGGAGGCAAGAGCGCCGTCGAGACCCTACGCGAGGCCGCCAAGGGAGCCGCCGTCATCGTGTGCGTGGGCACCTGCTCGGCCTTCGGCGGAATTCCGTTTGCCGACCCCAATCCGACGGACGCATGGCCCATCACCGCCATCATTGGCGACAAACCCATCGTCAATGTGTCGGGTTGTCCGCCGATTCCGGAAGTGATCACCGGCACCCTCATGCAGTACGTTACGACCGGTCGGCTGCCCGATCTGGACCAACATCGCCGACCGAAAGCCTATTTCGGCAACACCATCCACGACCGATGCTATCGCCGCCCCTTCTATGACGAAGGCAAGTTCGCCAAGTCCTTTGACGACGAAGGCGCGCGCAACGGCTGGTGCCTGTACGAACTCGGCTGCAAGGGTCCGACGACCTATAACGCCTGCGCCACCCTGAAGTGGAATGGCGGCACGAGCTTTCCGATCGAGTCCGGCCACGGTTGCATCGGTTGCTCAGAACCAGGATTCTGGGATAAGGGCAACCTATACGCACCCGTGTCCTCGGCCGAATGGGGTAAAGCGGCGGAATCCTCGCCTGTCGACGCCTTGAAGCTGGCCGGCGGCGCCGCGACGCTGGGTGCGGTGGTTGGAGTCGCCTCCGCCGGCGCCGGACGCCTGCGGCAGCACCGCAGCGAACATCCCGAGGACAATGAACATCCCCCGCGCAGTGAACCTTAAGGACACCTAACCCTATGGATCTGTTGACCTTCGCCCGCGGAATGGGCTTGAAAGCCGCGATTGCCATATTTTGCTTAGGGGTGACCTGGCGGATCGTGGCCTTCGCTCTGCTGAAAATACGCCGTGATTTCGCCGCACCACGCGAGTCGATCCTCAAGTATCTGAGCGGCGGCCTCATCACCACCATGGCTCGTTCATGGCCACATCGCGAATTCATCGGCCGAACCGGTCCCGGAGAGGCGTTGGGCTATAGTTATCACCTCGGCTTGTTTGCGGTCGTACTACTCTTCACGCCGCACATCCTGTTACTCGGCAGCTTGTTCGGCTTTACCTGGCCTGGGCTGCCGAGCAGTATCATCACCATCATCTCGGTGCTGACGCTCACGCTGTTTCTGGCGGTGTTGTTCCGCCGCGTGACCAATCCCGTGATGCGCATGCTGTCGAACTTCGACGATTATTTCAGCTGGTTCATCACCATGCTGGTCATGGTCACGGGGCTGGCCGCGACCGCCCATGTCGGCGGTCCCTACGAGACCCTGCTGGCAATCCATATCCTTGCCGTCGATGCCCTCCTGATCTGGTTTCCGTTCGGCAAACTCATGCATGCGTTCTACATTTTCCCGTCGCGTGCGATCAATGGCGCCTTACTCGGCCGCAAAGGAGCCACCTCATGACTGAATCAAGTATGCCGACGAGAACGCCGGAGGCCCGGGTTGCGGGCGCCATGAAGGGCTTCGCCCAAGAAATCGGCGCCCTGAGCGCGTTCCGCATGGAGTCTTGCATCCATTGCGGCATCTGTGCCGAGGCCTGCCACTACTACATTGCCACGGAGGATCCGCAATACACGCCCATCTGGAAGGTCGAACCGTTCAAGCAGGCCTACAAGCGCGAAGCGAGCGCGTTGGCGCCGTTGTATCGCCTGTTCGGATTCAAGCGTGAAGTGACGGCGGATCAGCTGGCCCATTGGCAACATCTGTTGTTCGACAGCTGCAATATGTGCGGCCGCTGCAGTCTGATCTGTCCCATGGGGATCGACATTGCGGCATTGATCGAGCAATCGCGGCACGCCATGTTCGAGGCTGGCCTGGCACCCCAGGAACTATACGATAAGGCAGCCCATCAGCAGCTGACCGGGCAGCCCGAGGCCAGCGCAGAGCCTTATCGGGATCAATTGATCGCCATCGGCCTGAAGTTCGACGTGCCGATCCCACTGGATGAGACCGACGTGGACATCATGCTGTGCGTACCGCGCACCGATATCGAGCACTATCCGACCGCGGTTGCCGCGCTCGCGCGCGTCATGCAGCACTTGGGTTCCTCGTGTACTTTTCGCAGCGATGGACTGATCGCGGAAAACTATGGTTACTACGCCGGCGGCAAGGAGTGGCAGCGCGACATCAGCCTGCGCCTGATCGATCAGGCCATCGCATGCCATGCGAAAATACTGCTCGTTCCGGAATGCGGCCACGCCTACACCGCGCTGCGCTGGGAGGCGGCCGACCTGTACGGCGCGAAGTTGCCTTTCAAGGTCTCGAGCGTCACCGAATTTCTCGGCGAGGAACTCGAGGCGGGCCGACTAACACTCAAGGAGAGCACCCAGGGCACGACGACGTTCCATGATCCGTGTCAGCTCGTGCGCAAGGGGGGCGTCAACGAGGCGCCACGCGCACTGATGAAGGCCATGAATGTGGATCTGCATGAGCTCGACAACCATGGTGGATTCAGCTTCTGCTGCGGTGGCGGCGGTGGCGTGCTGGATATCAAACAGGCGGCCCCGCTGCGCTACCGTACCGTAGAGGTCAAGCTGCGCGAGATCGACGCGACCGGCGCGCAGACTTTGCTGACGAGTTGCTCCGACTGCCGCCGCACCTTCGACGACGCGCAGGCGCATTTCTCCTGGGATAAACGGCCGCAGAGCCTACTCGAACTGGTCGCGAACAACCTCATCGAGAGCGGAGCCACCCCGTGAGCGCACAGACCATCGTGGTCGATCCGGTCACGCGAATCGAAGGCCACCTGCGCATCGAGGCGGAATACGACGGTTCGTCGATCACGCGCGCGTCGAGCTCCGGCACCATGGTGCGCGGTATCGAGATCATCCTGAAAGGACGCGATCCGCGCGATGCCTGGGCCTTCGCGCAGCGCATTTGCGGGGTCTGCACCTTGGTGCATGGCATTGCGTCGGTCCGCGCCGTCGAAGACGCCTTGAACTATGAGATTCCGGTCAACGCTCAGCTGATCCGCAATCTGATGATCGCGACGCAATTCGTTCACGATCATGTCATGCACTTCTACCACCTGCATTCGCTCGACTGGGTGGATGTGGTGTCGGCGTTGCAGGCGGACCCAAAGGCCACGTCGATCCTTGCCCAGTCGATCTCCAACTACGCCCGCTCCTCGCCCGGTTACTTTGCGGACGTGCAATCGCGGATCAAGAAGTTGGTGGAATCGGGTCAGCTCGGGATTTTTGCCAATGCCTACTGGGGACATCCCGGCTATAAGCTGCCACCGGAAGCGAACCTCATGGCGGTGGCGCACTACCTCGATGCCCTCGCCTGGCAACGCGAAATCGTCAAGCTGCAGACCATCTTTGGTGGCAAGAATCCGCATCCGAACGTGCTGGTCGGAGGTGCACCCGCGGCCATCAGCATCCACGCGGGATCCGGCACCGAATCGACCGCGGTCAACCGGGTGGGTTTGGCCACGGTGGCCTCGGTGATCGAACAGATCCGGCAGTTCGTCGATCAAGTCTATGTGCCCGACACGCTGGCCATCGCCTCCTACTACAAGGACTGGTTCGCGAAAGGGTATGGCGAAGGCGTCGGCAACTTCATGACCTACGGGGATTTCTCCCAGGTGGGTACGCATGATCCAGGCACCTTCTGGGTGCCACGCGGCGCGATCGTCGGTCGCGACCTCTCGCACATCGAGGAGGTGGATCTGAAGGCGGAGGCGGACATCCAAGAGTTCGTCGCGCATTCCTGGTATGCCTACCAGGGCGGCAAGGAGATGGGTCTGCATCCCTGGAAGGGCGAAACGCAGCTGGACTATTCCGGACCGCAGCCGCCCTACGCCAATCTGGATACGGCGGCGAGTTATTCGTGGATCAAGTCACCGCGCTGGAAGGGGCATGCGATGGAGACGGGTCCGCTCGCGCGAGTGCTCATGCTCTATGCGAACCACGACGAGCCCACCAAGGATCTGGTCGACAAATCGCTCGCACAGCTCGACTTGCCGATCGAGTCCCTGTATTCCACCATGGGCCGTACCGCAGCCAGAGCTCTGGAAGCAAAGCTATTGGGTGACGCCATGCCGCATTGGTATGACCGTTTGATGGCCAACATCGATGCCGGCGATGTGCGCACGTTCAACGAAAAGAAATGGGAACCGTCGACCTGGCCGAAACACGCTCGAGGTGTCGGCTTCATGGAAGCCCCGCGCGGCTCACTGGCGCATTGGATCGTGATCGATGATGGCAAGATCACCAACTATCAAGCCGTGGTGCCGACCACCTGGAACGCCGGTCCTCGGGACGCCGCCGGCATCGAAGGCCCGTACGAGGCCGCACTCAAAGGCCATCACATCCATGACCCGAAGAAGCCACTCGAAATCCTACGCACCGTGCACAGTTTCGATCCCTGCCTGGCATGTGCCGTGCACGTCGTCGATCCGGACGGCGAAGAGCTGATCCACGTGAGGGTGCAATGAGAGCTAGCGCTACGAGACAAACCGTTACGAGTCACGATGTTACACAACCAGCGTCTACGCGACCCGCACCGCCGCGGACTCCGCCTTACCTTTGATGGCACCCAGTAGATGACGATGGAACAAGTGGCAGACCACCTCTTCCACCGGCTGCACCAGCCAGCGCGGCCGGTTCCGGCTCGTATAGCGGGTCACGATCGATAACTCCGTGCGGCCGGTCGGCAGTTCACGCAGCGAGTAACAGCCTCCCGACAACCGCACGCCGCCACCACCGACGTCGAGCTGCTGTTCGACGACGGTGAATTCATACTGCCTGTGCAGCTCGATTTTGGTCACGCGCTTCAACAGATGTCCGCCTTGATACAGGCAGGTGGCCTGATCGCCGACCGCCGACTTCGATCCCTGGGTGCGAATCGGCCGCGGCAGCAACAACCGCAGGTAGAGCGGCGGTGGTTCCTCGATGCCCTCGTAGAACACCAGACTGTTCCATACCTGTTCAGGCGTCGCGCTCACCTGCATGTGGGTAACGACGGTGATTGTTCGCTGGACAATCGACATACTTTCCGTGGCGGTTGAATTCATCAGGTGGGTCTCATTGGATTGGGATCGTTATTAGGTTGGGACCAGATCGACCGCGGGCTTGACCTCGACGATGCCCCAGAGCATCGCCCGATCGTCAGCGGCTCGGTTATTGGATAGATTGAACGGCGGCTCACGAAAGCTTCGCTGTACCACGACCGCACCGGGTGCAGCGGCCTGCTGGATCGCCGCATAGAGCCGATTCTTGTAACTTTCCGTGGCGCCATCCAGGATATTGGACAGCGCGAACCCATCGAAGCTGGCCGTAGGTTGCTCTTGGAGAAAGCCCGCGGCATCCGCATGGATCGCGCGGATCGACTTTGCCTGCGGCGGCGCCACGGTGTCGGCAAACTCGCCCAAGAGCAACGCTCGAGCATAGGGATTCGTGCGATTCGGATGCAGTCCGAAGCAGCGCGCCATCCGCCCTCGCATCACCGCACCCAAGTGGCTCGGCAGGAAATCGAGGAAAGAGTGTGCATACACCGTACGCAACGTGGTCAACGACAGAAAACCATCGACACTCGCCCGGAAGCGCCGGGTGTCGAGCACGCGCCGCCAGTAGGCGGTTTGCTGCTGACTATCCTGCAGTTCGAGGAATTCCCGAACTTGGGCAGGCCACCAGCCGACCAAGGGCGCGAAGCTGCGGCCGAACGACATGAGACGCTCCGCGGTGCCAGGAAAGCCATGCTCACCGCGGAAGCGACGCTCTGCATAGGCGAGTTGCACCGCGTTGATGTCCACCGCCACCACGTCATGGTCGGCCGCAAGCGCCATGGCGGTGCAGCCGGCGGAGGCAATACAGAAGATCCGACCCGCCTTGGCGAAGGCACCGGTCTCGATCGTCGTATCCTCGTACATGCGACCGAACAAGATTTTGCCGGCGCCGCGTCGCGCATCGAAACGGCCGTGTTCCCAAACGGTCGAGTTGGATGCCGAACTCATGCAAGCAACGTCGGGCTGGCGCCGACCCAGACCAGCACGAGAAACGCGAAATTCTTGACTATCATGCCGCCGGGATCGGGAATGATATGCCGCGCCCAGAGCAAACCGTTGCCGTTCAAGGCAACGAGCAGCAGCGTTTGCGCGGCCGCGCAGGCGATCGGCGCTATCGCCGCAAGTGTCCAAGCGGCCACTCCGACCTCGACCGCTCCCAACGTGAGTAAAAAGGGGGTGCCGATACGCGACCCGAAATAGGGTACGGCCGCCACGACCTCGAACTCATGCGGCTGCCCGCGCAGCAATTTGCACCAGAGCCCCTCATAGAGCCACACCGCAGCCACGGCGGCGCGAATCAACCAAGGGGGTGGCAGTAGCGTCGCGGTGATGATCGTCTCGATCTAGGTGAATGCCCTTACCCTTCACCTTAACGGCGTTGACCATCGGCATCTGTGCGCCAGCGTACGGACCAGAGTCCGATGCGACGGACCCGTCTAGGTCACCCCCCGCGCTTATGCGGCGGCCCGTGCCCTGCCCCATCTTGTTTAATTTTTACGACCCCTGGAATCGCGACTAAGGTGGCCATCTTGATGACGACAAGGTCCGTGATGGGGGCACCTTGAACCGCATTGAACGCATAGAACAACCGGACGATGTCATACCCGACGGTACCGTTGGCGCCCAGGTAGGGAATGATTCCTTCGAGACGCAGCGTGTTGGAGTCGCCGAGGTTATTTTTACTCGTATCATCAATCATGTTGCGATAGGTGTCCGCCTGCGTGGGATCCCACGGCGGCAATCCGAAGATTCCCTTGACGGGGACGCTACCCATCGGCGTGAAGACGGCATGTTGCCATCCGTCGCACAAGTAACCGGAGGAGACCTCGGCCCGCAATTGGCTCAAGGTGCCAGCGCACGGGCCGCTGCGCAGAAAACGCCCTCGAAGCGAAAACTCGGGTGCCACCTTCATCGGAACTTGAAGAATATCCACGGCACCGGGACCCCAGCTATCGTTCACTTGAATTGTTTTGTCTAACCAGCAGTTCACAGGACGTCCTCATTCGTAGTTTTGAATTTCCCGGCAGTCCCGCCTCGTCTTTAGGGTTACCGCCGAGGTATGCCCACCACCGCGATCTGAAACGCCGCCCACAGTGCCGGGTCCGCCGACGGATTGCGGAGCACCGCGGATCGCAAAGTAGCGCTCAACGAGCTGGTGGGACTCATCGAATCACGTAACAGATGTCGATAGAACTCTGTCATGAGGTTGGCCGTCATCTCATCAGGTACGGTCCACAGTGATGAAACGACCGCCCGGGCGCCGCGGGCCAGGGCCGTGTACGACACTCCGACCATCCCTTCACTGAGCACTTCCTTGCCGAGGGCCGTCTCGCAGCCGCTAAAAACGGCGACCTCGGCGGTCAACCGAAGCGTCGCCAAGTCGGCGGCGCGCAGCGCATCGTCGATCCGCTCTCCATGCGATGAATAGGAACTGAGCATGAGTGCGGATAGCTGGGGTATCCGGGCATCGCCGAGACCGTGGGAGGCAATGTGAATAAACCGATAGCGGGACCAGTCCAATTTCAAGAGCTCAGAACGCGTCGCGTCAAGTCCCTCGAACGCGTCAATCGGCATGCCGACCAATTCTGCGCGAACCGCCGTCGCTTCCGCTGCGGTGGCCGGCAGCCGTTGATACTGTCGGCGCTGCACAATGGCGCCACCGGCGTCCGGTCTTCCGGGATGCGACCGATCCGAACTCGCCGCGACGCCAAGACGCGGATCGGATGGGTCATAGACCGGATCTGAGACCAATAGGGTTCGGTCCGCGGTCCACGCAGCAGCAGAGGGTAACGGCACGTCCAGGAGCCGAACCGCCGGGGTCATTGCGATGTCATGCGAGGCAATGACGTAGGCGAGATCGTTGCCAAACCGACCTCGCAAAGCCGCGAAAGGCACATAGGCGAGCGCCGCATCCGGCACGACATACCACCGAGTGTAGGACGCGATCCATGGGTCCAATGGGCGCAAGACGAGGTCGGACAGGCGCTCCGCGGCCTCGATGCGCCGCGCTCGTGGCACATCCGCTAGTCCTTTGAGCGAATCGTGTAAGGTACGCGCCGCGGCCGTGATCACATGGGGGTCACTCAATCTCACCCACTGGAGCCCCGCCGGTGTGAGCGCCCAGGAATATGCAGATTGCGACCCTAGCCAATAAGCGATCACGGCGGTGTCCGCTGGCATCAATGGGACTGATTCGACGTCATGTCGTCCGCTGGTGATCGGCGGTTCGGCCCCCACGATGCTGTGCGTGGCGATCATGTTGTTGAGCGTGTCCACCTCGCGTTGCCGCTCCGCGATCTCGCTACGAAGTCGAACGGCGTGCGGATCCGTCGACCCGGACAGGTCAAGACGGCTTTCGAGCGAAAATTGCAGACCTACCAACTCTTGGTACAACTGTTCGCGTCGAGCCAAGGGTTTCTCTAAGTCTCGTAGCACCGACGGCGAGTACTGTTGCAACGCAATATCCTCGAAAGACCGCGCTCGCGCGCGATCAGCGACTTCGAATGTCACCGCGGCGATCCGTGCCGCCTGCGGCCGATGGTTCTCTGTTACCGCGGATTGATATTGATCCCAGAGTAGATCGAGCTTTAAATCATAGGCAGCCCGCAACGGTAACTGCCTCTGTGCGCGTAGTTCCGGATTCGCGGTCTGAGCTCGAAGGGAGTCGGCATGCGACAACGCGTGTTCCACGGCCGCGAGACTTTGCGACACCCGATCTTGGTGCTGCAAGACACGTGCACGTTCCAGGTCGGCCGAGAACTGATCCGCCACTGTACCGACGCGGTGAAATACCGGGATCGCGGCGCTTAGATCCGCGAGCGCTGACCGGTAGTAACCGCGCTCGCGCTCCACGACCGCCCGAGCCAGACGCGCCTGCGCAACGACCAAGGCATCGCGGACGGCACCCGAATGGATGAGTGCATTCAAGACGACCAGTGCCTCGTCCGGTCGCCCATCGAGCGCGGTATGCACGGCCAGTTGAATGCGGCTGAGCGCCCGCGAAAGTGGATCCGATGCCAGGGTCAACGACTCGCGATCGCAGTCAATCGCCTCGCGATAAGTTCCGCGATCGGCATACACCGTTGCGAGGGAGCGCAATGTCGCACGGCGCCCACGACCATCGAACTCAGCGGTGCGAATCGCCAGCGACTTCTCCAGGAACTCTGCGGCCAGATCTCGGTCGCCCAGCGCGTAATACGTCACGCCGATCCCGTAGAGACTCTGTGCTTCTTCCCGGCGGTTTTGAACTTTGATCGCGAGTTCCAGAGAACGATCATGCAGACGCAGCGATTCGTCCAGTCGCCCGAGGGCGAAGTTCAGCAATGCCGTATTGTTGAGCGTGGGAAGGTACAGTTGGGGATAGGGAGCGGACTGCAGGTCCCAGAGAGCCCGATTGAAGGCGTCGAGCGCCTGCGGGAGATGTCCCCTGCCCCACTCGCACAGCGCCTGGTTTTGCAACGCGAGCGCTCGACGCGGATTCTCGCGAAGTTGCGCAAAGAGTTGACTCGCGGCGCGCGCCGCCGCCACGCATTCATCGGATCGCCCCTCATAGAAGTACGAGAGAGCGATGTTGTTGATCTGCAGGGCGGCATCGTACGATTCTCCCCGCCGACGATGAAAGGCATATAAACGCTCTAATAGACGACGGGCCTGGCTCAGAAGCGTGTGCGGTTGAGCTGCACCCGCCGACCCTGATGACGGTACGGCGTCTGTCGCCATCTCGATCCAAGCGGCGGCGGCAATGGCCTCCGCGCGTGCTCGGCGATACGGATCGTGGTAGCCGGACAGATCAGCGAGCGCTTGCGACCATTCGGCGCTGCGGCGCCACCCTTGGAGGTCGAAGTACCAAAGGCCCGCGAGCGCCAGATCGATGTCCCCCCGCAGCCGCGCATCCGCCGGCGCATCGAGCAGGTCTTGAGCGGTCTCGTAATGCTGGGCAGCCCTCAGGTACAGATCGCGCGTCGATGAGACCCCCGTCGATTGGTGTCCTAAAACAATTTGCTGCGCCACCGCATAATCGGCGTCCGCGGCGGCGATTTCCCGATAAGTCCGGGCGCAGACCGGCAATCTCGCTAGCACCGCAAGATCGAAGACGGCGACATCGACGACTCCGCTGACCGCTGAATGCTCTTTGCCCGAGACCCGGAGTTTTCGAGCAACATTGTCGGTGGCGCCGAGGATGATTCGGCGGGTACCGGTTCGGCGCTCCGGGTGATCCGCTTCGGCAAGGCGATTGCCCGCGGAATCCAGGATCTCGACCAACGCGTCGTTTCCCGCCTCTCGGACCTCTAGAAGCCACTGGTGATGATCCGGCAGGGGTAGGTTCAGTTCGATGGCATCGGTGCCGTGGGTCGGAAGGTGAGCATTGAAGTCTAGGCGACCACGCTCCAAGGCCTGAACGCACGACGGGGGGCTATCCTGGCCTGACGCGAGCGCCGCGATTGGCAACAACGCCACCGTGAGCGCGAGAACACCTCGCCGGAATGAGCATCGACGTCTAACCGGTTGGGGACCCCGTCGCTCGCGGTATATACTGATTTTATGGATGTGCATGATGCCAACCCAGGAAACCCGGCCTCCGGAGTGAGTGAACCGCGGCGTATTGAGCATCCCGTTACCGACCCGCTCGAGCAGTTGACCGAAGTCTATCGCGATTACCCCGGGCTGCGAGCCCTCATCCTGCGACGAGTGCGGGACCCGCAACTCGCAGCCGACATTCTGCAAGATGCGGCCGTCACGACGCTCGAAAAGCTCCGCGCCGGTGAAATTTCGCAGCCCAATCGAATTGGCGGGTATCTTTTTCGCGTGGCGCTCAATCACCTGCGTAACTATCGGCGCAAGGATCGAAGCGCGCTATCGAATGCGGAAGCGCTCGAATCACTTCCCCATCATGAAGAGAACCTCGGCATGGCCGAGATCAAGCATGCGACGTGGACGCGCATCGCTCGAGAGGTCTTGCGGGAACTGCCGACACCGCGGGATCGAGATTTGTTGGTTCGTTTTTATCTGAATGACGAGAGCAAACAGGATATCTGTCAGGCGTTGGGCTTGACTGACGAGCATTTCAATCGCGTCACGTTCCGGGCACGCAACCGATTCCGGGAACTGCTCGAGAGCCGGGGTTACGTCAAAATGGATTTATTGTCTTGGGCTGCGTTGGTTTTAGTTTCTGCAACCCTCTGCGCGGTGCTGGTGGACGGCTGGCGGGTGTCGATATGACAGATGAACGACGCCCCGGATTGACGCAGGATTATCTGGCGGATCGACTCTCCGATTTCGAGCGGGCGGCGTTCGAAAAACGACTCGCAAGCGATGCCGCATTGGTTCAAGACCTGGAAGTGTCGTTACGTTTTCGCGAAGGCCTAGCCCATCTTCGTGACCGAGGGGATTTGCAGTCGCTCATTCGTCCCGGACGACTGCCTTATCGTGCGGTTTTAGGACCCCTGGCTGCCGCGCTGGTGATTACACTCATTCTCTATGCGGTGTATCCGCACCGCTCGCCGGTCATCATGGCGGCCTCGCTTTCGTCACTCACGCCCCCCGCAACGGCGCCTCTTACCGTGGAAGCGAGTTACACATTCGCGAGAATGCGTTCCGCAGTCGATGTGCCGACGTTCCCGCTGCCCGCGACCGGTGCACTCGAACTTCGAGTGCTGACCAACGGTAACGGGATAGGAACATTCCGGGTGCTATTGAAGCCCAACTTGCCGGGTCACGACACCTCGCGAATCGGCATTGTGAGTCACGTCTTGCCGGATGCGGAAGGATTCGTGGCAATCTATGTGAGCGCGCCGATACTGAAACCGGGCAGCTACTCGATCTCTGTCGAATCCGAGAAGAACGGCTCATCGACTCGAGAGCAGTTTGAGTTTCAGTTGCAGCGGCGGGACAGCCTCGCCGCGATCAGTCATTGAGGCTCCACCCGCCGTCTCGCGGTTCGGCGAGTCGATTGAGTTTAAGATGCGTGGATCCACGTTGGCCGTTCGATTTCTACCGCCGCGACGCCCACGATCGTGCGTAACGACGCCACCCGATCGAATTCGATCGAACCCGTAAAAATCCCAACACCGGTCAGAGCGGTAGCGGCTTCAAATCCGAGCGCACGACAATCGTCCATAATGTTACCCGCGCGATCGAGGGCCTCGTCCGCGATGGCAATGGCGATTCGGATGCGATGCATCGTAGCGTGCCACGTCCTTCGATCATGCCTATCACTCACCAGCCGCTGGGCCGCTCTCATGGTGCTTGCACCAATCCGGCGCCGACGTCCCGGGCGGGCAGCGCCAGCGGACGCGCCGCCCGACGCAATCGATCCCGCAACTCGCGTCCCCGCAAGGATGGGTCCGCCTCGACCATCAGCGCCGCAATGCCTGCGACGTACGGGGACGCCATGCTGGTGCCGCTACTGCTGCGGTACAACGCCGGTTGCGGCCACGCGGAACGAACCGCGACGCCGGGGGCGGCGAGGTCCACGACACCACCGTCTTGATCGACACCGCCACACGAAAAAGGTGCGATCTGCAGATGGGAATCCACCGCCGTCACGGCCACGATCGACGGGCAGTTCGCGGGGTGGTCGACCGGTGCAATACAATCCGGACGCAGGCTCGTATTGCCGGCCGCCCCCACAATGAGAGTGCCGCCGGCAAGGGCGCGCGCGGCGACCTGTTCAAAAACTCTGGAATGCGATTCGCCAGGCGCAACCGCGGTGCCCACGGAGAGGGAGATGACGGCGCAGCCGCGACGCACCGCCCAGTCGATCCCGGCGAGCATGTTGCCGTCCGCCCCGCTGCCGTTCTCATCGACGATCTTCCCGATATAGAGATCGGCACCACTCGCGACTCCGTAGCGCGGTCCTTGCCATGGAGATACCGGACCGCATGCCACTCCAGCACAGTAAGTCCCGTGGCCGTTCGTATCGTTGACGGAATCGTCCGTCACGAACGACGCCGACACGATCGTTCGCCTCGCAAAGTCCGGATGATGCAAATCCAGGCCTGAGTCGAGTATCGCGACTCGAACGCCGCGCCCACTGAATCGAGACAGCGACACTCGCGTGGCCTGCAGACCCCAGGTGTCGGCCGCCTTGTCAAAGTGACTCGTATAACTCGCGCGCGAACGCGAGGCGGTCGCAGACGAGCTATCTGCCATCGCGCCGTGCATCACGTCAATGATGCGCTCGGGCTCTATCGACAATAGGTCCGTTGCCTTGCGCGCGCGGAGCGCCATCCATTGATCCGGGTCAACGGACACCAGCCCCGCATGTAATGAACTGAAGACGACGCCCTCCCCGAGTGAAAGGCCACGCAACCCCGCTGCCCCCTCGTCGCAGACAACCCCAATGCGCACGGCGGCGATGTTCCATAGCATCCGGGTGGCTCGCACGCTCGATCCCTTACGCAAGAGCACGAGGTACCGTCCAGGTCGCTGCCGACTTTTGAGGTCCAGCTCTTCCGCGGTGCGATCGCATACCAGTGCGTATCCGGATTGAAATTCGCCGTGCGCAACCAGCCGATCACGCATACCCGTCGCCGCCGCTATTCGATATCGATGCATGGTACCGAATTCTGTCTCCTCGGGTGGAACCGTCTCAGCGGTCGCGCGAGAATCCGATTTTTTTGCGTAACGCAGTGAGACGAATTCCAGCGTCGGGACAGATTTCACGAGCGGCGGTAGTCGATTTAAGGGAAACGCTCGGTGGTGAGGCTGCTGATGGATCAGAGAACGCCTCACCGCCGCCGCGCTCCGCCACGGCTCCGACGAAGCGAGCGACAGGGATGCAACATCCGAGCGAAGGAATCCTCGGTATTCGAAAGCGCTATAGGGAGATCAATATGCTTCAGGAACAACACTTTAAAGGCATCGTCCGCAAGATTACCAATGCCACACGGGGTGACCCCACCCTCGGACCTTTGACCAATCTGCCAGGCACATGGCAAGGCACGGGAACCGGCTGGAACATGATTGCGTTACCTGTCAAAAATGGCGTCGCCCCCCATAATTTCCGCCTCCTGCTCAATCAGTTTGATGAAACATTGAGTTTCACCAAGCTCGATGGTCCGGTACCGAATCGAGGCCGCCCCTTGGATCAGTTTGGCGTCGCACTTCAATACATACAAAACGTTGGCCAAGTCGCCGCCGTCGACTCGATCGGCTCCGCCATCTCTCCGCTTGGTGCCGCCGCCATCCACCACGAGCCCGGTTTTTTTATCAATTTCTCCGAGCCACTGACGCACGGCGACGATCATCTGCTCGACCTCGTTCGCTTGGGAAGCATTCCCCACGGCGATGCCGTCAATGCACTCGGGTTTTCCGACACGTTCACTAATGCCGGCTTTCCGGATATTACGCCCACGGCTATTGGTGACTTTTCCCCGTTGCCGATTGGCGCGGGACCGCGAGACCTCACCAATCCCTATCTTGCACCCTACAAGAAGTTCGAAGGACCGGCGAATAGTTTCAAGGGTAACGTGCCGTTGCCAGGGTTTCCGGGATTCGATCCGAACGCCCCCCTCGATCTACTGGTCTTCGCACCCTCCGGCGCAAGTCCGCCCAAGTTCAAGACGGTCACTCGCCTCATTCTCGATACCCACCCGGGCGGAGGCATCGTCAACACGCCTTTTATCGTCAGCCAAGCGAATTCAACGCAGATGCGCTTCGTCATGTGGATTGAAGAGTTCGACGACAGCACCGAGGCGGCGCCGCATTTCCAGCTGCAATACGCGCAGAAGGTGTTACTGGAATTCTTCCCCTCACTCGACCATCCGCATCACAAGATCTTATGGCCGCATATCTCGATCAATACATTGCAGTTCGTGCCGGGATCGGCTTGATGTGACGGCGTCTTCGTCCCCTTGAGTCTATGACAACAGCGATCAAGGGGGTGGGGCTCGTCCAAGTGTCGTCCTACGTCATTCTCTCTATTCGAAGGACCGATATGAAGATTCCTGGTGCGGACGCCACTCGACTTATATCATCGTGTTTAACTGGCCGGTCCGATTGTTTACCCAATACGATCAGTAGTACGGCGCTTTGTCGTAACCACCACCAGGGTCGATGGTGTGATCACCAACAATCTGTCCGAATTGTAAAGTCAGGATCAATGTCCCCAACGCTAGGCGTCGGCGCATTTCCAACAAGAAGGTCTCTCCTTCGATTTTACTGGGTGTATCCCAGTCGATGAAATACAAATCTCCCACCGACACAAAATTCAGATTGATCAGCGGTGACAGATTCTGTGCGAATGCCGGGATGTGGGTCAGCACCTCCAAGAACTCACTGGTCGGTGGAAGATGCGGTACGACGTCATCCCGGTATTCGAAGCGGATGCTATGGGTAATCGCCTGATTGTAATGCGACTGGAAAGCTGCATCGCCCGGCCTCGCCGCCGCGAAGGTCGTCACAGTGACTGATGCATTGGGTAAAGCCGCCTTGATGCGCAGAGCGGCGAGATTTGCCATGGCACCGCCCTTGCTGTGACCTGTCACGTAGATCGGCTTAAGCGGATTGGCGGCACTTACCGCATTCACGGTTGGGCCCATGACGGACCATAACGTATCCAACGCCTTGAGAAATCCCTTGTGCACCAGCCCGGGAGAAGCATCAAACGGCACCAGGATTGCATCGCCATCGTTCAACCAATCGAGAATCGCCTGCCTTTTGTCTGGGCTGGTGAGACTCAACGGCAAGGTACCGCGTAGTGCAACAATAATTTCCGTCGCCGTCTCGCCAACATAACCCGCGTTGGTAAGGTCGACGCCTGACGCGAAGCCACTTTGGGATCCAGCAAGCCAGTTTATCTGGGCATCGTCGGTCGCTTCTGGGCTACCCGCCGCATACGCGGGAACCGGTCCGGTGATGCTCACTTGATAGGCCTTCCGCGCGGCATACATCAGTTTCTGGCTCATCGGAATCGGCATTTTTTTGCTCTCCTTTGTTCGAAATCATTTCCCTGAATTTAAGCTGGCTCGACCCCAAGGCGGGGTTCATCAGCGAGGACCCGCCCGCTAACGCGACCATTGCCGTGCACACGAGGCGGGCGATGCGGAGTGTCGTGCCCTCTTGCCAATCAACGCCTTGAGAATCGTCGGAATTACGAGAGGGGTTTGCCGATAGTTCGACGGTGTTCTTCCGCATCATTCATCCCTGAATTGACGGCCAGATGGCTGAAGCTATTTCCGGATAGCTAACTCCCAAATTTCCGTTTCGTCAATCGTTGCATGGGGGGCTAAGGACACAACGTCTGGTACCACCTTCTTCTTAGAATGCATCTCAACTTTTCTCCGCAGGCGGATTGCGGCGCCTGTCTCATCGGTAGCGAAGAGGTTCTGTACATCGTTGCGCTTCAGACCCGCAGCCAGACCGATTTCTTCGTGGACTCGGGCCGCAGCCGGTCCGCGGGTTCCCGGTTAGCGTTTCGTGACTGTCAACATGCCCTAAAAACTGGAGGTGGCGCGAAAGCCAAACGTCCTCGGCGGCTCGAGAAACGCGGTCGCACCCGTCGCCAATACCGGAATATTGCTCCCTCCGGCGGTCGCCGCAATCACTGCGACGTTCTCGATGTTCTTGACCCAGAGCCCGACACTCCAGCCCTCATTGGAGGAGTGGTAGGTCAGCGAGGCGTCGGATTTGATATAGGGTTGTTGGCGGCCGCCCGGCGTGTGGCTGAAGTCTGCATAGAAAGAGTCTTCATAACGGGAACTCGCTTGCGCCCGCAGAAAGCCCGCCCCCCAGTGGATGTCATGAAAATATCCGGCACTGACGGTCCAGTCGGGCGAATATTGTAATTGGAAGCCATCATAATTCGCGGTGCCGTCCGGGAGCTCGAAGCGGATGTTGCGCGCATGTAGGTACCCCACCGACAGATTGAGTCGATCGTTACTGCCCGGGCGGAACGCGGCATCGAGTTGATTGCCGTAGATCTCGGTCTTCTGCGCGTTGAAGGTCTGATTGGAGTTCAGCACCGTGTTGTACGCGGAGGAAAACAAGCCCCGATAGTCATAGTAAAAAATTTCATCGTTCACCTGGAACCGACCGCCCCACTCCCGGGTTTTGGTTCCGGCGGTGTAGGCCGTGAGCGTCGCCGGGTTAACGGCATTGCTGACCTCCGGCGTGCTCGCATAGGCATTGAAGGTTCCGGGCTGGTACCCGGTCTGCGTTGCAGCGTACAGCAGCACCTGCGGCAATAGATCGAAGTCGATGCCGGCTTTGTGATCGAGGTGGCTGAAGTTGCGGCCGTAGGTAAACGGCGCGAGAGCGTCACTCCTTGAGAATTGTCCCTGACCGACACGGTCATCCACGCTGGATCGGCCCCCGAGCGTTGCGCGAAGCCGTTGCGACAGGTTGAAGATCACCTGACCGAAAGCCGCTTCGCCTTCGGTCCGGCTGTAACTGACTATGCTTACCGGAATCCCGGCCGGTGGCGTGAAACTGCCAAAGGTGAAGATACCGTTGCTGTCGAGGTCATACGCATACAACCCAGCGATCCACGTACCCCACGGCTGGGTCGCGGCGGCACGCAGCTCATTGGTGACCTGCCGATAATCGTTGGTCTCATTGCCGGGGAATGCGCCGAGCCAATAGTCCGGTGACGTGGCAACATTCAAATAGGAGGGGATCCACGTCATCGTCACGTCGCCCGGCAACTCGAGGTCTATCTGGCTGCCCGCCATCTTGTTGAAATAGCTCTGTCGCTCCGCCATCGGCTGTCCAAAAGGCAGGCTTGTAGCGTAGGACGGTGGATAAAGATCGTTCCACGGGTTCGACGTCAGATAGCTATTCGGATCCAACTTTCCGGTCACCGGATTGACGCCTTTGATGACCAGGTTCGGCGGATGCCCATCCTTCGATACCGAGGATCCCCATAGGTAAACCGTGAGTTCCTCGATAGGGTGGTATAAAAAGGACCATCTTGCGCCCAAATCCTTCTGCGAATCCGCACCGGAGGTCATGTACCCGTCGTGGGTCAAATAGTCGATGGCGAGACGCGTGGCCAATGAATCGCCGAGCGGCAGATTCTGCACCGCACTCACGTGAACCAATGAGTAATTCCCCACTTCGAGCAGGGTGTTGGTCTCGTAGTCCCTGGTGGGGCGCCGAAAATTGACATTGACCGCGCCGCCCAATGCATTGCTGCCGTACAGAGTCCCTTGCGGCCCGGGCAGCACTTCGATCTGCTCGAGGTCGTAGAGCGGCACGCTGGTTGCCTCGCGCGGGACCGATATGCCATTCAGATTGAAGGCGTTCGGTGATGACAATTGTGGGAAATCGAGGGTACTGCCGACACCTCGAATATAGATCTCCGTCGACGCATTTTCCTGCTGGAACCGCACCGACGGCACGAAGTCCTGGATGGCTCGCAGATCAGTCACACCGGCAAACTCGAGCGAGTCGCCGTCCATGACCGTCACCGCTGAGGGCAGTTTCTGCAGGGTTTGAGGGACTTTCTCCGCGGTGACGATCACCTCCTGCAAAACCCCCGAATCCGCATCGAGCGTGCTCGCAGCGGATTCCGCTCCGATAATCAGGGCGAAAACTGCAAGCCCCACCGCTATCGGCCACAGAGCGGCGTTAGGCGGCCGGCGCATCATACAGCCTATGCGCTCGCCGCTCGAAGGCGGTGAGAGTGTCGGCAATCGCCGCAGGTGCGACGCTGTTTGCGACTCCTTGCAGGAAGCGCGACCGGAACTCGAATTCCGCCACGATGCCGATGCGGCACCCACCCGTCGCCAGCGCCGACATCAGCCAGGAGAGTGAATACTGCTTGAATGGATACTCTGTTGAGGTGACGTCGATACGCTGCGGCGCGGCCAGCACGGCCGTGGAATTGAATGTCAACCGCATGGGTCCCACACCCATGGTTTGCGCCACCTGCCAGACATTGCCGTCCCGTCGCGTGATGCGTGCCGCCACCCATCCATTCAGAAACTCAGGATATCTCTCGATATCGGCGGCCAGATCGAACACCTGCTGACAGCTGAACGGCAGGATCGCCGAGACGTTCTCGACCATACCAATCAACTTCCCTCGGGCAGCGTGTGTGCAAGCCCCTTGTGGCAGTCGATGCAGGTCAATCCGCTGGTGCCCAGCGATTGGTGCGCGCTCACGGCCGCGGCGGGTTGCTGCGCGAATGCCATGGCGGCCGGCGTGTGACAGCTACGGCATTCGGCGGAGTCGTTGCCGTCGAGCTCCTTCCACACTTTTTGCGCGAGTTCCAGCCGGTGAGCCTCGTACTTGGCGGGAGTGCTCAATTCGGACATCAGATGCCCTAACACCTCGCGACTCGCTTGAATGTGCCGTATGAGACCCGAGCCGAAGGTGGGCGGCACATGACAGTCGGCGCAGCCGGCGCGCACTCCCACCGCATTCACGTAATGCACGGTATGCGAGAGCTCTTGGAACGGTTGATTCATTTCGTGGCATGACACGCAAAACTTCTCGGTCGACGCATATTGCAGGCTGCCGAAGAACCCCCCGGTGAAAGCGACACCGACCACGAATGCGAGCAGACCCCCCAAGGGTATTCCCAGCAAGTACCACCGCTGCGGACGCCGCCACAGCCACGCACCGAGACCACGACCTACGGGTTTTGGCGAATTCATCGGTACCCCACGCAATCAGTCATGAACCGGTCTCTCGTGCAAACGTCCATCGACTCGAGTTCATGGATGCTAAGTGATCGTCGCCATCCGCTCTGTTCGATAACGTACAGACGACTCCATATTGCCGGGATACCTTGCCGCAAGAGCGCAAGCGGTCGCATGCAAGCCCGTGCCGATGTCGAAGAGAAGATTTAAGTATCGGTGTATGGGTATGGGTATGGGTATGGGTGTGGGTGTGGGTGTGGGTGGTGTCGAAGGGTACGAGTTCTACGGGGAGATGGTTTAATGTCTTGCGCTCCATTGCCACCGCGACACGACCCTGCACACGCGAAACTCCCACTAGTGCTGATGTGGGTGACGTTGTTGGCGGCGTGCAGCGGCACAACCGGTGTTTCCGGTCCCGCCGGCACCCCGGGAACCACAGGCGCCACCGGACCGACCACCACGGGATCCGCGCTCAACATCAGCACCGCGACCAGCATCACGGGCAAAATTTTGAGTGTCACGATCGCGGGACCGCCGGTGGTCAAGTTCCAGTTGACCGACGAAAATGGCGCCTTCCTACAGGGTCTGCCCGCCGCCGACCTCGGGCTTGCGATCGCTCAGCTGGTGCCGGGTCAGAACGGCACCTCCAGCCAATGGAATTCTTATCTCTACGCCACGGTCGTGCCCGCTGCCTGTCCGACCGGAGTGGCCGCGTGCGCGACCACGCCCGAGGTCCAGGCTACCGTCGAGGCCGCGAGCACCGGGACTCTGGTCGACAACGGCGACGGCACGTACCAGTACACGTTCAAGAAGGACATCACGACCGACCCGAACATCGTCTACAACGCGGCGCTCACGCATCGTGTCGCCTTCGAGATCCGCGGACTCGCGCAGGCCAATAACGCCTCGTACACCTTCCAGCCTTCCACGGGCGCAACCAGCGGGATTTTCAGCCGAGAAATCGTCAGCACGGCCACGTGCGACAACTGCCATACCTCGTTTGCGACCTCGCCGACCGGCACCTCGGTGGCGCACGGCGGAGCGCGCGTCGAGGTGCAGTACTGCGTGATGTGTCACAACCCGGGGACCACCGATCCCAACAGCGGCAATACGCTGGACATGCGGGTGATGATCCACAAGATTCACAGCGGCAACACACTGCCCAGCATCCAGACCGCTACCGTTCCCAACACGGCGCCGACGCTGGGTATCGGCTACTGGATCGTGGGCCACGGCGATAAGTTGTCGAATTTCAACACCGTGCTGTATCCCCAGGATACGCGCAATTGCGTGACCTGCCACGCACAGACCATTCCGAGCCTGACCCAGGCCGCCAACTATGCCACGGTACCGACGGCTGAAGCCTGCGGCGCGTGCCACGACACCGTGAACTTCGCGACCGGCGCGAATCACAGCGGCGCGCATATCGTCGCCAATGACTCGCAGTGCACCACTTGTCATGGCTCGACGTCCACCATCGACGACGGCCAACTCCAGGTGATGGCCGCGCACGTCATTCCCACGGTGGTCGCGGCCGCCAAATTTCAGTACATCGTGAAGGGCGTGACGTTCAAGACCACCGGCGGCAATGTCTACCCGGTGGTGAATTTCTCGGTGGTCGATCCGACCAACAGCAATGCGCCTTACAACATCTTGACGGCGGCGGCGTTCGCCGGCACCGACCCCGGAACGGGAAAGCCGGTCTGCGCCAATGGCGGCACCGCACGCCTAGGCATAGACTTCGCGTGGGACACCAGCGACTACACCAACTGGGGCAGCGGCACGACCGCCGCCGCCTGGGGTCAACCGATTGCGCTGAATCCCTTGGTCGTCGCCGGTTGCGCCGCCGCGGTGCCCGCGGGTGCGCTCACGGGCCCGGATGCCACGGGCGCCTTCACGCTGACATCACCCACCCCGCTACCGCCGCCACCGGCCGCCACTAATTGCCCGCCGTTGGGCGGTACCGCCTGCGCGACCATCGCCAACTTAGGCGTGGTGATCGAAGGGCATCCCGGCGTCGTCACCACCGGACCCGGCTCCACCGCGCCGGGCGCCACGGCCATTCCGGTCACGAGCACGGTGTTCTACGCCAACCTCGCCGGCAGCACGCCGGTAGCGCGGCGCACCGTCGTATCGACGGCGCAATGCAACGTCTGCCACAGCGTGCTGGCGCTGCACGGCGAGAATCGCAACGGCAACACGCAGGTCTGCGTGGTCTGCCACAACCCCGCCTCGACCGACGTGGGTTCGCGCCAGACATTGAGCGCCACCACGCCGGGAATCGACGGCCTCTGGGAGCAATCGATCGACTTCAAATACATGATCCATTCGATTCACGACGGCAACAATCTAGGGCTTGCCGGTGTCCCCTACGTCGTCTATGGCTACGGCGGCTCGGTCAACAACTTCACCGATGTCGTCTACCCCGGTTATCTCAACCGCTGCGATGCCTGTCATGTCGGTGCCAGCTACTACCCGGTGGACGACACGGCGGTACAGGCGACCACCTTCATGACCGGACTGTCCACGCAAGTGCCGAACCCGACCACGCCCGGCAATCCGATCGCCACCTCGGCCAATTACGCGGTCTGCGCGAGCTGTCATCAAGACTATGGCTTTACCAGCGCCAAAGCCCACATCCTGCAGAACGGCGGCTCGAACGATGTCGCGAAGGACGCGGAAGGCCGCACCATTCTCAGCACCAACCCGGCAAACGTGGAGAGCTGCAGCGTGTGTCATGGAGCGGGCGGAATCGCCGACCTCAAGGTCGTGCATCAAATTCCGGCCACGACCGCTGCGGCGAATTGATGCCCAGATCGGCCGCCCGCGTAATTGCCGGGGCCGCACTGCTGGTCGTCTGCGCCGCCATGCTCGGATGCGGGACGGCAGGCGCCGCGGACGCGACGGCGAACACGGTCGACGCGGTGCCGACATCCGCGTTCAGCCCGCAGGGCGCCGATTCCTGCCTGGGCTGCCACAGCGATGCGGCGGTGACGGGTATTTTCCGCACGAAGCATGCCAGACCGAACGATCCCAAGGGTCCGTTCGGACATGGCGGGCTGCAATGCGAAGCCTGCCATGGCCCGGGCGGCGCACATGTCAAAGCCGGGGGCGGTCCGCTCGCCGGCATGGTCGATTTCGGCACCAAGGCAACGACACCGGCGCCGGTACAGAACGCGAAGTGCCTGGGGTGTCATCAATCGAACGCCGCGCATGATTGGGCCACCAGCGCTCATGCCGCGAGCGATGTCGCGTGCGCCAGTTGCCATTCGTTGCACCAGCCTAAGGATCCGATGCGCACAGCCGCGGCGCAGGTCGAGGTGTGTACGGCGTGCCACCAGGCACAGCACACCGATCTATTCAAGCCCTCGCATCATCCGCTGCGCGAGGGAAAGATGGCGTGTACCTCGTGCCACTCGCCGCATGGCGCCACCGGCCCATCGCAACTGGTCAAGAATACGGTCACGGAGACGTGCACCAGTTGTCATGCGGAATTCCGCGGACCGTTTCTGTGGGAACACCAGCCGGTGGCCGAGGACTGCGGTAATTGCCACAACCCGCATGGCTCCGCGCAGCCGGCATTGCTCAAGATCCGCACGCCGTTCCTCTGCCAAACCTGCCATGAGGCGGCCGGACATCCATCCATCGTCAACACCCCGCAGGGTTTGCCCGGCGCAACACCCAGCGCATTCTTGTTGAACGGCGGCTGCATCAACTGTCATTCGCAGGTGCATGGCTCGAATCATCCGTCCGGCCACGACTTGATGCGGTAGGCGCCGATCACCGATGAAAACCCCGTTCGCTCACACTGTTGCCGCCCTCCTCTCCAGCGTCTGCGCGGCACTTGCGCTGGCGACCACTGCGGCGGCGGACACCGCGGTGCCGGACGCGGCGGTAACGAATCCTGAGGTAACGGACCCCGGCAACTGGAAGTGCACACAGTGTCCGTTCCTGCAAGGAGTGGAGACCCAGACCGAAGCCGGCGTTTTCTATGCCAACGGTGCCAATGCCAGCTTCGGCCGCTACACGGGTATCGATCACAGTGGTCCTTATGCGGACGTCGGCGGCTCTGGATACGCACGGAGCAGCGACGGCGACTACGCCGACTACGACCTCGAGAGTTTGGGTCTCGCCTCGCGCCAGGGCTACGTCGAAGGCGGACGCGAAGGACGCTACGACCTGCGCGTGAGTTACGACGGTCAACCAGAGCGGCTATACGATACGGGTGCCACCCCCTATCAGGCCACCGGACAGAGTCTGTCGCTGCCCGGAGGTTGGGTGCCGGCGGGTAGCACGAGTGCGATGAGTTCGTTGAACTCGAGCCTCGACCCGCTGAAACTCGAGTCGGAGCGGCGCACCACCGCACTGTTGGGACGGTACTTCGCAAGCCAAAGTTGGACGCTATTCGGCGAGTTTCGGCGTCAAGAGCACGACGGCACCGGCCTCACCAGCGCGAGCTTTCTGACCGACGCGGTGCAGCTGACACAGCCTTTCGATTACGTCACCAATTCCTTCGAGGCCGGCGGAGCGTGGTCCGGACGCAAGGCGAGTCTGCGCCTGGCTTACACGGGATCGTGGTTCAGCGATGACGGTCAAGCGATCAACTTCGCCAACCCCTATCTGCCGATCGTGCCGGGATCCATCCAGGGGCAGCTGTCGACTCCGCCGAGCAACAACCTGCAGCAGCTCGCCGCCGCGGGCAACGTGCAGTTGCCTTGGGTTACGACACTGACCTATACCGCGTCCGTCGGGACCCTCAAGCAGAACGCCGCGTTCCTGCCCGTGAGCGCGCTGCCCGGTTCCGCGACACTCGATCCCGGTTCGCTCGACGGCGATGTCCATTTATCGCACTACGCGCTTGGGATAGGCTCACGGCCGCTGCCCCGCTTAAGTCTGCGCGGCAACGCCGCCTACGACGGACGTGACGACAAGACGAACAGCCAAGCGATTGCCTATGTCGTGACGGATACCTTCCCCGGCGGTACGGCAGTCACGCCCCGCTACAGCGAAGATCGCGTGCGCTTGGATGGCGGTGCGGACTACCGCCTGCTGCATTGGCTCAAAGTCGGGGTGGGCGGCAAGCTCACCGAGATCCACTACGGACCCGGACAGGTCGTGAACTGGACACAGGACGCCGAAAGCTGGGGCCGGGGCGTCATCACACCGATCGCAGCGTTGAGCTTCACGGTGAAGTATGGCAACGCGCTGCGCAAGGCGTCGTCGTTCGATGCCGCCGCATTGCCACCTGAAGAGAATCCGCTAATTCGCGAGTACAACTACGCGCCGCGAGACCGGGTATTTTCCACGTTCACCGCGGCCTGGAGCGCCACTGCGACACTCACCTGGTCGCTGGAGGAATCGCTCGCCAAGGATGACTATCGATCGTCGCCCTTAGGGTTACTGGCAACCCATGAACAGCGCGCCTCGACGACACTGACCTGGACGCCGCGCGAGACCCTGAGCGGCTATCTGGATGCCGGCTATGAACGGCTGTTCAACCTGCAAAACGGATCCACGGGGCTGAACACCACACCCTGGCTCGTGACCGATGCCGACTGGTTGTGGAACCTCGGAATTGGCGGACGCTGGGTGCCTCAGGAACGCTGGACTTTGACGGTCGACTACGTCTTAGCGCCTTCGTACGACAACGACGACACCCTGGCCGGCGGACTGCAACAAGCGTTTCCACAGAATTGGACCAAGCTGACGTCGACCCGCTTCGCGGTCGGTTACAACTGGACCGCGGCGCTGCAGATTCACTTCCGGTATACCCGTGAGCAATACAACTCCAACGACTGGGCCGTGAATGGCGTGGGCCCGGCCACCGTGCCGAACCTATTGTCGCTCGGCGTGCAGCCGTATCGCGACAACGTCAATGTGTTCGGTCTCACCGTCCGCTACCAGTTCGGGCGGGACGCCGTCGCGACGCAGAAATCTCCGTGAGATCGCATTCAGAGGGTGATGGGGAACAGCGTCGAGTTGTCGATGTAAATGTGATACGACGCGATTTTTTCGGCCCGCAACTGAAACACGTTCGCAAACGGATACGCGATGACCGAACCGTCACGGCGCGAATAGGTGACCTCTCCCTCGCAGCCCGCCGTTCCCGCGCCACTCCAAATTCCGAAAAATTCATGGCGGCTCGAACCGATCGCTGCGAAGAAGCCGTTGACCGCCGCAGCGATTGCCGCACGACCGGCGACCACGGGCGCATTGGCGAATCGGAACTCGGCGTCGGGTGTCAGAAAGTTCACGAAACCGTGGGCATCACCCGCATCGATACGGTCAAAAAGATCGCGCCACCATTGGCGATCGGGCACGAATGGAAGATCGGCCGGATCGTCGTTGATCGTCAATTCATCCGTGTGACGCATGGCCCGAGCATACGCGCATCCGTCCATTCCTCGTCAACTATCCCAAGGAACCTTGCATGCCACACGCTCACACCCATGTCGGCCGACCTTCGGTCGCGCTAGCCAACCCTGGATTATTGAACGCGGCGCGGCGTGGCTTCCTTGCGACCCGGCCGGCATTCCTGGTGGCCTCCGTGCTGCCGGTGCTGGTCGGGACTGCGTGGGCCGAGGTCGCTTTTGACCGCTTCGACGGTCTTTGGTTTGCACTGGCGCTGGCGGCGACGTTGCTGGCGCATGCCGGAACCAACGTCTATAACGATGTGAGTGACGACCTGAATGGTGCGGACCCGGGAAACGAGGGTCGAATCTATCCGTACACCGGCGGTTCGCGGTTCATTCAAACGGGACTGCTATCGCGCCGCGAAATGACGTTGCTGGCGCTCGGCCTATTTGTCGCCGCGCTGGCCGTGGGCTTGGTGCTCGCCGTCATGCGTGGCCCCGGCGTCATCCTCCTGGGTATTGCCGGACTCGGATTGGGCCTTCTCTATTCGTGGCCGGGTGCGCAACTCTCGGCGCGCGGCGTCGGCGAGGCCGCCGTGGCACTGGGGCTGGGTGTTCTGCCGGTACTGGGTTCGGTGTGGTTACAAACGGGATTGATCGATTTCGGTGCGGTGATTTTGTGTATTCCAGTCAGCTGTTGGGTGGCCGCCATCCTCATCATCAACGAGGTCCCGGATGTCGAAGCCGACCGACGCGCGAACAAGAGAACCTTGGTGGTGCGTTGGGGCGCGGGCGGCGCGCGGACCATCTATCGCGGTCTTACCGTGATTGCATTCGGTGCCTCACTGCTGGGCGTCGTTAGCGAGTCGTTGCCGGTCTGGTACTTGATACCGGCGGTAATGCTTCTCGGTCTCGGTCTCGTGGCGGCACGCCTCATCTCCAAGGAGTGCGCGCATCGTCGTCGCTTAAGACGAGGCATCGAATTGACGTTGGCAACCCAGGCTGCCGGGTGTGTTCTCATCGTCACGGCGCTACTACTCGAGCGCTTTGCCTGAAATCGTCAGATCGCGGTCGTGTGCGGCAACAACCGATCATATTCACGTTTTACGACCTCGTAACATTCGCAGGTTCGGAGTTCCAGCCCTTTGCGGTCCAGAACCGTAATGCGTCCGCGGACGTAGGAGATGAGTCCCGCTTTCTGCAGTTTCAGCGCTCCTTCGGTAACTCCCTCCCGTCGCACGCCGAGCATATTGGCGATCAGTTCTTGAGTCATTACCAATTCATCACTCTGCAACCTGTCCAAGCTCAATAGCAGCCAACGGCATAGCTGTTGATCCAAGGAATGATGCCGGTTACAAACCGCCGTTTGCGCCATTTGCGTCAGCAGCGCCTGGGTATACCGCAGCAAGAGATGCAGAACGGGGCCCACCTGACCGAACTCCTGCATCAAGAATGGGGATTTCACCCTGCATCCGACACCGGCACTTTGCACCACCGCCCGGCTGGGCGTGGACGCGCCTCCCATGAATATCGACACGCCCACCAATCCCTCATTCCCCACGACCGCGATTTCCGCCGACGCGCCGTCGTGCATCACATAGAGCAGAGACACGATCGCGGTGATCGGGAAATACACGTGCTCCATCGTGACGCCTGGCTCGTAGAGCACGTGTGCGAGAGGCATTTGCACGAGTTCCAGTTGATCTCGCCATTGCGTCCATTGATCCGGGGGTAACGATGCCAGCAGATGGTTTTTCTTGAAATCGACGGATCGTGGCATGATTACTTTCGCATAGTCGCTGTTATCGTACGATGGTACAGCACGGTCGCGTTTCAGTATGTGCGACAGCGAACACAAGCGCAGGCACGATCCGCCTCCGCGCCGTACCCGACCATTGCCCGGTCTGTAAGCTCACTATGGCAGAAGTGGGAGTTCCTTCCCGTACGATAACGTACAGACGCGGCTGGGGTTGCTCTGTAGTGTCTGGGAAGGGCACATCCTTCCGTAAGCGTCAGGAAATTCGACCATGAACATACATTCCAACACCGTTTTCGGTATTGCAACAGGAACTACCGTGGCAATTGCCACTGCGTGCGTCCTCGCGATCGCAATCTCCGCACCCGCAAGAGCCACCGCTCAGTTCGCTAAAGACACCGGGAAGAGTTGCGGGGCCTGCCACACCGATCCCAAGGGAGCCGGTCCGCTCACCCCGTTTGGCGAGAAATTCAAGGCCAACGGCAATAAAATGCCATAGCGCCGACCGGAGCGATCATGTATTCCAATATATTGGTGCCACTGGACGGGAGTGACGCATCCACCTGTGGCTTGCAGGAAGCGATCAAGATTGCCAAGCAACAGGGCAGCAAGCTCCGTCTCCTCCATATCGTCAAGGAGCCCGTCCTCGACTATGGTTACGAGTCGGGTCTGCGCAAGGCCGACGTAATAGACTCACTGTGCCAAAACGGCAAGAACATTTTGAACACTGCTGAAGTAGAAGCCCGTCAAGCCGGTCTGGCGCCGGAATGTGTGATGTTCGAGTCCATCAATGGACCCGCCGCGGACGTTATCCTCGATCAAGCCAAGCAGTGGCCGGCCAGCCTCATCGTCATGGGTACCCATGCGCGTCATGGGTTTCTCCGCATTGGCAGCGACACCGCGCAAGTCTTGGCCGACACACCGGTGCCGGTGATTTTCGTGCGCGGCTCGGTGGCTCCCCTGAAACCGGCGGAACACCGCCTGTTGAACTACGCCTCCTAAGTGATCCATTGTCAACCGTCATCGATCGTGGAATGCGCGCGGTCTGCGGGCAGATAGGATGGAGATGATATCGTGCTCGATGTCTAGCACCGCTTTGGCCAATGAAGTACGAATGAACGTACCGAGCAAGATCGTGATCGATCCGGTGACGCGTGTCGAAGGCCACGGCAAGGTGACCATTCAACTGGACGCGAACGGCGCCGTGGAACAGGCGCGCTTTCACATCGTTGAATTCCGTGGCGTCGAGCAACTCATCCGCGGGCGGATGTACTGGGAAGTCCCGGTCATCGTACAGCGGCTCTGCGGCATCTGTCCGGTCAGCCATCATCTGTGTGCGGGCAAGGCGATCGACATGCTGGTCGGCGTGGATCGGCTGACACCCACCGCGGAAAAGATGCGTCGGCTGATGCATTACGGCCAGATCCTGCAGTCGAATGCCTTGAATTTCTTCCATATGAAGTCACCCGACCTGTTGCTTGGTGTCGATTCGCCTACCGGCAAACGCAACATCTTGGGCGTGATCGAACGCTTTCCGGAAGTGGGCAAGTGGGCGATGCTGATACGCAAGTTCGGGCAGGAGGTGATCGCCGCCACCGGGGGACGGCGCATCCATCCGCGCCTGTGCGTTCCGGGCGGCGTCAATCAGAATCTCAGCGTGCCGCATCGGGACGCGCTGCGACAAGACATCGATCGGATCATCCGCTGGTGTGGCGAGGCGCTGGAGATGCACAAGGAGCTGGTGCACTCGCAGGCCGATTTGTACCAGACATTTCCGAACATTCGCTCGAACTACATGAGCCTAGTCGGTGCCCAGGGTGCGATGGATCTCTATGACGGCACGCTGCGTGCCATCGATGCGCAAGGAAAACCCATCTTCGAGGGTGTCGTAGCCGGTGATTATCACGACTACCTCACCCAGGAGGTCCGCTCGTGGAGCCATGCGAAGCTCCCCTACATCCGCAGCCTCGGCCGCGACGCCGGCTGGTACCGGGTCGGACCGCTCGCGCAAATGAATTGTTGCGCCTTCATCGGTACCCCTCTGGCGGAAGCCGCACGTCGCGACTTCATGGCATTGGGCGCTGGCGGCATGGTGCACGCCACGCTGGCCTATCACTGGGCACGGCTCATCAACATGATCCACTGCGGCGAGATCATCCGTGAGCTCCTATTCGACGACGACCTGCAAGGCACCGACTGGGTTCTCAAAGGTGAGCGGCGGCCGGCCGGAGTGGCGATCGTCGAGGCGCCGCGCGGCACGCTGATTCATCACTATACGGTGGATCCGGACGATAAGGTCACCAGTGCGAACCTCGTCGTCTCGACCACCAACAACAACGAGGCGATCAATCGTTCGGTCGCCCAAGTTGCGGCGACTTATCTCACCGGGCACGACATCACCGACGGCATGCTGAATCACATCGAGGTGGCGATACGCGCCTATGACCCGTGTCTTTCCTGCGCAACGCACGCCCTCGGCGCCATGCCGTTGATCGTCACCGTCGAAGACGCATCCGGTGCGGTCTTGGCCACCCGAGTCAAGCAATGAGAAGGCGGCGTAACAGCAGCGGAATCAAATCAGGTAAGTCCTCGGCCAACAGGCCCGGGCCAAACTCGGCTGCGGCGGCGCCATGCAGCCATACCGCTGCCGCGGCGGCCAGGAAAGGCTCCATTCCCTGGGTGAGCAGACCCAACACCATCCCACTCAGCACATCCCCCGATCCCGCGGTGGCCAAGGTCGGCGGCGCATTCGCATTGATGATGGCGCGACCGTCGGGCGCGGCGATCACGGTGTCACCGCCTTTGAGCACGATGACGGCGCCACTGCGCGCAGCGGCGTGGCGGGTGCGTGTCAGCTTGTCGCCGGTCGGATCGAACAGCCGTGCAAACTCGCCCTCATGCGGCGTCATGACACAGGGTCCCTGGATCGCGTTCATCAGCACCGATTGATGCTCTTTGAACGACGTGATCGCATCGGCATCGATGAGCGCCGCACGTTGGGTTGCCAGGATGGCGAGCGTTCGTGCACGTGTCGACTCCCCCACCCCCGCACCCGGCCCAATCAGCATCGCGGTCACGCGGGGATCGCTCAACAGCGCGTCAAAATCCGTGGGCGACGCGAGCGGCGTGACCATGATACTGGTCAATGCGGCGGCGTAGATCGGCAGAGCGAGCTCGGGCACGGCGATCGTGGTCAAGCCGGCACCGATGCGCGCGGCGGCACGGGCTGCCATCCGGGCCGCTCCGGTCATCGGATAGCCGCCTGAAATCAACGCGTGACCGCGCGTGTACTTATTGCCGCCCTGATGCGGTCTCGGCAGCGCCTCGAGCCATAGCCCCGGATCGTTCTCGAAGGTGTTGGGCACGATGCGCTCGAGCACGGCGACCGGCGTGCCGATGTCGGTGACGACGAGTTCGCCGCACAATTCACGACCGGGGAACAGCACATGTCCGGGTTTCTTGCGAAAACACGTCACCGTGAGCACCGCGGCGACGGCGCCGAGATTCGCGCCGGCGTCGCCGTTGACACCGCTCGGAATATCCACCGCCACGATGGGGATGCGTTGCGAGGCCGCTGCCGCCAAGGTTGCCTTTGCCGCGCCGTCGAGCGGGCGATTCAAGCCGGCACCGAAAATACCATCGATAACGAGTTCCGCGCCGTCGATGGCATCGGGTGTGAGTGCTTCGATGTCGCCGCGCCATTTCTCGGCGTGATGCCGGGCCGCGTCCTTCAATCGATCTCGCGAGCCGAGCAAGGCGACCCGCACGTTCCAACCGGCAGCGGCAAGATGTCGCGCGGCGACAAAGCCATCGCCGCCGTTATTGCCGGGTCCGCACAGTACCGTGACGCGGCGGGCTGGCCAGCGCCGCATGACCTCCTGCGCCACGCCGAGACCCGCGTTCTCCATCAGAACATCAACCGAGGTACCGGCAACGACCGTGAGTCGATCCGCCTCGCCCATCTCGCGCGCATCGAGCAGCGCGGTTGTGAATTTCATTGAAGCCACCTTCATACTTTCGCGATATCATCGCGACTTTGATGCTCGAGGGCAATGCAGAGTGATCTCAGCCTCGGGCGATAGGCGGATTATCCGTTACGTGTCCACGAGGCAGGATAGGATTAGACGATGTCCATACCGATGTCGGTACTCTTTTTTAACCACTAGAAACTCCGCTCGCTGAGCTCAGGCGGCGGCGGCGGGTGCGCCCAGGCCGCGCACCGCTTCGGTCATGGACGTGCAGACCGCCGCGGCGTCGCCGTAAACCATGTAGGTGTTCTCGGCATAGAACAGCGGATTGACGATGCCTGCATAACCTTTACCGTCGCCCCGCTTGACCACATAGCATTTCTTGGCCTGGTCGGCGTTCAAGATCGGCATGCCATAGATCGGCGAAGTCTTGTCGGTCCGCGCTTCCGGGTTGACGACGTCATTGGCGCCGATGACGAGTGCGACATCCGTGTCTTTGAATTCCTCGTTGACATCGGCTAGCTGCACGATGAGGTCGTAAGGCACGCCCGCTTCCGCGAGCAGCACATCCATCTGACCCGGCATGCGACCGGCCACCGGGTGGATCGCGAACTTGACGCTGACGCCGGCCGCCTGTAGCAGCTTGACGAAGTCGTAAAGCTTGCCCTGACCCTGCGATACCGCGAGCCCATAGCCCGGCACGATGATGATGGATTTCGCGTAGCGCATGAATATGCCGGCATCGCTCGCCTGCACCGGTTTGAGACTGCCTTTGATCGCACCCTGCTTTCGCGTGGGCGAAGGCCCAAAGCTGGCAAACAGAATCTTGGCGACCGAGCGGTTCATCGCCTGTGCCATCAACAGCGTCAACAGCAAACCGGCCGCGCCCACCAACATGCCGGCGATCATCAGCGCGGGATTTTGCAGTACGAAACCTTCCAGACCGACCGCAAGCCCGGTGAACGCGTTGTACACCGAAATCACGACCGGCATGTCCGCCCCACCGATCGGTAGGGTCATCAAGATGCCATACACCAACGCGATACCGAAGAATATCTCGATCAGGTGCGGCATGGCGACGAGCGGCGTCGCGTCGCCGGCGGCATACACCATGTACCCACCGACCAGCACGCAGAGGAGCAGCACCAGACCATTGAACCACTGCAGTCCCGGGAAATGCAGCGGCTTCTTCAGCAGCGAATCGAGCTTGGCCCATGCGATGACCGATCCGGAGAGCGAGATCGACCCGATCAACGCGCCGAGCAAGGTGACGATCGACTGCGCCGCGCCGTGGGTTTGACTGCCGAATAGTTCCACTGCCGCGATGGCGCCGGCCGCTCCACCGCCCATACCATTGAACAATGCGACCGCCTGCGGCATCGCCGTGATCGCCACTTTCCGACCGCTCCACCAGGCGATGCCCGCGCCGATGAGTAGTGCGGCGGCAGCCAAGCCGATATTGAGGGGCAGATGCGGCTTGACCGTCGCATCGACGGTAAAAACGTACAGGAAGCTCGCGGCGATAGCCGCCAGCATGCCGACGCCGGCCACGAGGATGCCGGAGGGCGCGGTCACCGGTGAGGCCATGCGCCACAGGCCAAACATCAAGAGAAACGCCGCCGCCAAATCGACGGATCCGATGATCAATTGCGAGATCGTGATGAGCATGGGAGTGTCTCAGGTCTTCTTGGGTGAGATTGCTTTCACAGCCTTGGGCGCCGCATGTTTCGCGCTCTTCGCATGTCTTGCGCCGTGCGCCGCGTGAGTCCCGCCGTGCCCGCTGTCCTTGAACATCGCCAACATGCGCTGGGTCACCGCAAAGCCACCCGCGACATTGCCGGCACCGAGCAGTACCGCGAAGAAGCCGATGGTTTGTTCGAGTGGCGTACTCGCGTTCAGCAACGTGAACAGGCCACCAACGACGACGATACCGTGGACAAAATTCGATCCGGACATCAGGGGCGTGTGCAGGATGGCCGGCACGCGGCCGATGATGACCCATCCGGCAAAGGCGGTGACCATGAAAATGTAGACGGCGACGAAGCCGTCGATATGGATTTGGTAGTTCATAGAATACTCTGGAGCCTGGATTCAGGCCGCTTTCGCGGTAGGTTTGACCGGCTTGCCGGGGGGCTTAGGTGTACCAGTGCCCGCGGCATGATCCGGTTTCGATGCCTCCTGGGTCAGTTTTCCGGCATGCGTCAGACAGGTTTTCGCGATCACCTCATCGGCCCAATCGATGGTGATGATGTTGTCCTTCATGATGAGTTCGAGCAGGTGATACTGATTCTTGGCGTACAGCTCGCTGGCATCCTCGCCGAGCAGCGAGGGCACGTTCAGCGGCGCCACGAGCGTCACCGATCCCACCCGTGTCGTCTCCCCGGGCACCGTGTCTTCGCAATTACCGCCGCCCTCCGCGGACAAGTCCACGATCACCGCACCAGCCTTCATACCCGCCACTTGTTTCTTGCTGATGAGCTTCGGTGACGCCTTGCCCGGAATCGCGGCCGTGGTGATGACCAGATCCGCCTTCTGAATATGCTGCGTGAGCATCGCCGTGACCTTGGTCTTCTCCTCCGGCGTCAGTTCGCGGGCGTAGCCGCCCTTGCCGGTGGCATCGACTCCGGTGTTGACGAAGGTCGCGCCCAACGATTTGACCTGCTCCTCGGTTTCGGCGCGCACGTCGTAGCCCGCGACCACTGTCACCGACCGGCATATAGGAGCCAGGGCGTGATCGGCATATTCGAGCCAGTCGATGATCGGCATAATGAGGCCACGGCGTGATCGGCATAATGGAGCCACTCGCTGATCGGCATATAGGAGCCAGTTTCAGGGGGTAAGACGGGCATCTCGAACTAGCGGCCAGCAGCTAACCTGACGAGTTTTTGTCGTTGGGGGAGCGCGATGGGCCGAAGGAGATTCGAGATGTTTCAGTATCGTCAGGTCTTGCTGCGATTGCGGCAGGGTGATTCAGATCGGGATATTGCACGGTCTCGACTGATGGGCCGGCCGAAGGTGGCGGTCTTTCGGCTGTTGGCCACCGCGCAGGGCTGGCTGCAGCCCGAGGCGCCCTTGCCCGATGACGCCGCCATCGCTGCGGTCATCAGCGCGCCGCGACGAGC